>Ga0265322_10000392_pt1 | contig 18199 bp, 12 predicted proteins | sample 41222metaG_FD_193584 | JGI IMG/M metagenome (GOLD analysis project Ga0265322, IMG submission 193584) | Rhizosphere microbial communities from Carex aquatilis grown in University of Washington, Seatle, WA, United States - 4-12-22 metaG | ecosystem: Host-associated > Plants > Roots > Rhizosphere...
CACCAATCACAGGTTTAATCCCGAACACGACATATCATTACAGAATTAGTGCAACGAATGCTGCCGGTACAACGACCGGAACGGATTCAACATTTACAACACATACGCTGGTACCAATCGCAACAACACTATCGGCAGATACGATCAGTGCCACAGGTGCAACAGTTCACGGTAGTGTGAATGCAAATAACGCAGCGACAACGATAAAGTTCGAGTACGGATTGACAACAGGATATGGAAGTCAGGTAACGGCAACACAAAGTCCTATAAACGGTACAACGAACACAGCAGTAAGTGCTGCAATCAGTGGCTTAACCCCGAACACGACATATCATTACAGAATCAGTGCGACGAACGCAGCCGGGACAACGACCGGAACAGATTCGACATTCACAACCGGAACAATCGTACCGACGATTGTAACAGAATATGTAGACAGTGTAAACTCTGTATCGGCGAAGTTCGAGGGCAGTGTGAATGCAAACAATGCAGTGACAACGGTAAAGTTCGAATATGGACTGACGACAGGATATGGAAGTCAGGTGACAGCAACACAAAGTCCTATAAACGGTACAACAAACACCGCGGTATCTGCGCCAATCACAGGACTTATTCCGAACACAACATATCATTTTAGAATCAGTGCAACGAACGCAGCTGGAACAACAACCGGAACTGATTCGACGTTCATAACTAATGCGATTGGGGCGTTAGTTTCTGGAATTGTTTCGGATAGTTTGTCATCTTCAACGGCAATTCTCAAAGCAAATGTTAATCCGAATAATGCTGCTACTTCTGTTCGCTTTGAATATGGGACAACAATTGCGTATGGTTCCGTTGTAATTGCTTCCGGCAACCCTGTCTCAGGTATTAATCCGGTAAACGTTGAAGGATATCTCTCAGGTTTGTTGTCAAATACGTTATACCATTTTCGTGTCACGGCAATCAATATTGCGGATACGGTTCATAGTGGAGATCAGACATTTTTGACACTACCCAACGTGCCTCTGTTAACGGCTCCGGCCGATAGTTCCATCAATCAACCCGTTACTCTTCTTCTTTCTTGGAGCCCGAACAACGGCAGTTCCGATACGTTGCGATATCGTTTACAGGTTTCCGTCGATAGCAGTTTTACGACAACCGTAGTCGACGATTCGAATCTTACCAATCTTTCACAACAGGTCGGACCGCTGAATTATCATACCACATATTTCTGGCGTGTGAATGCAAAAAATCTGAGCGGGGCAAGCTTGTATTCTTCCCCAAGAAAATTTTCTACGATCATTGCTTCACCTGCGACTCCTGTCTTGGTTTCACCGGCAAACAATGCATTGAATAAACCGGTGTCGTTAACATTACGTTGGAATAATTCACTCAACGCCTCAACATATTTGGTCCAGGTAACGACCGATTCATTCTTTGTTTCCGGTTTTGTAAAAAACGATTCCACCGTAACGGATACCTCGGTCGGTCTTACAGGCCTGGTAAATAATATCCGGTATTATTGGCGGGTTAGTGCAAAGAATATCGGAGGACAAAGCGGCTGGTCATCGATACATTCCTTTACTACCGTTGTTTCACTGCCGGCAACCGTCAATCTCATTTCTCCGGCGGCAGGTGCGACGATCAATGCGGACAGTGTGTTGTTCGTTTGGAATCAAGCACAACCCGCTGTTTCACAATACGAGTTTTCATTGGGTTCCGATTCGTTGGTGACGGCGGCTCTCCTCGATACGGTTGTGACTGATACATCTCTGCTTATTCATCATATTGTTGGACCTCAGCCGTATTGGTGGAAAGTGCGGGCACAGAATGCAGCCGGATGGGGGCCGTTCAGTGCGAGCCGAAAATTCGTTCATATGGTAACCGGCGTCGTGGATGGATCGGGAATTCCTCGCGAATTTAAATTGAGTCAGAATTATCCCAACCCGTTCAATCCATCGACAGTGATCAAATACGATCTTCCGGCATCGACACGGGTGCGGCTGGTTGTTTATAATTTGCTTGGCCAGGAAGTTCAGGTTTTGGTCGACGGGTTGATCGAGGCAGGATATCATCACGCGATCCTGAACGCTTCGAATTTGTCAAGCGGAATATATTTCTATCGCATCGAAACGGAAAAATTTGTCGATGTCAAGAAAATGATATTGTTGAAATAATCCGAACCTGTTTTCCTATCACAAAAGCTCCGGACCATGATCCGGAGCTTTTTTTATTTTTCTTCTTGCGAAAATTTTTCATTCATTGATGCAGCAACATTTTCTGTTTTCACTCGTACAATCATCAGGAACGAGGTTGACTTTGGATTCTTTGAAAGGTATATTGATGTATATCGTGTTTTCGTATTAGGGATGCAAAACGACGTGGCGAAAAAGAAAATTTTATTTTTGGAAGATGAACAGGAACTGCTGGATACCGTCGGCCAGGTGTTGAACGAGAATGGCTATGAGGTGACCGGTATGTCGACAGCCGAGGAAGCCCTTCAACGTCTTCAAAAACTTTCTCCCGATTTAATCCTGGCTGATATTAAATTACCGGGCATCGACGGATTCGACTTTTACAAAGCAGTTCGCCGGATTGCACACTGCAAAGACACACCGTTTGTCTATTTAACCGCTTTCAACGATCTGCAAGCCGCCATCACCGCCAAAGAAGAAGGAGCAGCGGAATATATCACCAAACCGTTCGATTTCGAATATCTGGTGTTTCGTCTCAAAAGTATCGTCCCCGTTTCATAAAAACCTCTCCGGCTTATTCCCCGTTGTGATTTTTGTCACTCTATTGCATTCCCCGATTTTGTATGTTGAAGAAACATACACAGGTCAAAAATATTTATGGAAGAACGGGATACACTAAAATCGGTTTTGAAATGGGCGGGAATCGCGGCTCTTGTCGCTATTCCCCTCGTCGTATTATTGAAAAAATGGAAAGGGTATCCGCAGGAACAGGTTACGGAGGATGATTCAAATATTTTTGCCTCCGAACTGGAAGAATAAATATCGCTCTGTATCAAAAATTGACCGAGTTCTTTTCCCCGTCGTTCGAATTCCTGCTTGTATGCTTTTGACATTTCCCCGGTAAATATTTTTTGTTGAAGATTTCAGTCGTTCGTTCCGGGCAAAACCGCGTGGCGAGTTTTTTTGTCTCGACACAAATCGTATCTTGTTCTACTCCATCCGGTTGTACAAAATATTGCAACGGTAAACTGATCGTGCGGTCGTCATACACATATTTCATAAAGCGTCCCCAGATTGGAGCGGCCGCGTGACCGCCTTGTCCATCGCTCGTAGTAAAATGGATTGATTTGTCATCAAAGCCGACCCAAACCCCGGCAGTTAACCGCGGTGTAAATCCGATGAACCACGCATCGGCATATTCCTGTGTTGTGCCGGTTTTTCCTGCCGCCGGAAGAGCATAATAATTGCGTACCCGTTGACCCGTTCCGTCGCCATTCACATTTCCTTCCAGCATACTTGTCATCAGGTATGCCGTTTCTTTGCTTAACACCTCTTTTTTGTTGGGCTGGTTTTCTTCAATGATGTTACCGTCTTTGTCTTCTATTTTTAAAATCGAAATCGGTTCGACATAGACTCCTTCGTTGGGGAATACTCCATATGCCGCGGTAATTTCCAACGGCTGGACTTCTCCCGTGCCGATTGCCAGCGATTCATACGGCGGTAAGTCCGATTTAATTCCCATCTTGTGCGCGTATTGGATGACCTGTTTGACGGGGGCGATTTCCATGATGGCGCGAATCGCAACAAGGTTAATCGAATACTTCAATGCATCACGGAGCGTATATTTTCCGCCGAATGTATGATCGAAATTTTCCGGTGCCCATCGTTTGCCGTCCGCCATGACCAGTGTTACGGGCTGGTTCAACAGTTCGAAACAGGGCGGATACCCGTTATCGATTGCAGCGGTGTACACAAATGGTTTGAACGCCGAGCCGGGCTGGCGCCGGATTTGTGTTACATGATTTAATCCGTATTTAAAATTTTTAAAATCCGATCCGCCGACCATTGCAACGATATTGCCGTCTGCATGGTCGAGAGCCACGAACCCAACTTCGATACGGGTTGCAATATTCTTAATGGAATCGATGAAAGCGGGTTTGTTTCTTAATGCGTGCGCAATGCTGTCCCGTTCCTTCCGGCTGTCGGCATCACGATACGCATCCGATGTCCGGATCGCATTTGCAATCGTTTGATTTAATTCATCATGATGGACTTTCCAATTCCATTGCTTCCGGAAGTTATCCTGATATGTTGCGAGATGTTCGTCCACCGCCCGGTTTGCATAACGCTGCATGCGGCTGTCGAGCGTCGTATAGACGGAAAGCCCGTCACGATAAATATCGAATCCGTATGTGTCGGCTTTTTGTAAAAGCTGTTGACGGATCCATTCGACAAAATGGGGTGCAATGCCGGTTCCGACATGTTCGGTTTCCGCTTCAAATTCCGGTTGTTCGTTTTCAGCAGATTCTTCCTGATCTTTTGTGATAAATCCGTATTTGATCATCTGGTCAAGAACAGTATTGCGCCGATTGATCGCCCGTTGCATATGGCGGATGGGATCGTATGCTCCTGGACCTTTCAACATGCCGACGAGAAGAGCTCCTTCGCCGAGGGTAAGTTCGACCGGAGTTTTCCCGAAATAAATCTGCGACGCGGAAGAAATACCGTACGCGCTTCGTCCGAAATATGAAATACTGAAATACATTTCCAGAATTTCTTCTTTGGTGTAATTGCGTTCGATTTGAACGGCGGTGATGAACTCGCGGATTTTCCTCGACATCTTTCCGAAAACGGATTCATTTGCCACTTTGAGATCATACAGATTACGGGCAAGCTGTTGCGTGATCGTGCTTGCTCCTTCCCGGAGATGAAGCGTGAGAACATTTTTGACCATCGCCCGGAAAAATCTCGGCAAATCCACTCCCCAATGGTCATAAAAATTTTTATCTTCTGTCGCGACAAGGGCATTGACAAGATTGGGCGGAAGTTCGCGAAATGAAATTCTCGTCCGGTTTTTTATGTAGAATTGATCCAGCACTTCACCGTCAACCGAAAAGACTTTCGTCGCAAGTTCCGGTTTCGGATTTTCCAATTGTTCGAGCGAGGGTAATCCGGAAATAAGGTAAATACCGTACATGACGAAGAGTGCAAGAATTACCGTTCCGGCAATGAAAAACCGTTTTCGTTTTTTAAAAATATTTTTTATGCTCATGGGATGTTATTTCCAGTGGCGAAGGATGATGTCACCGTCGGTCATTTCAGCATACGTATTGTGTGTGATCCAATCGCCGAGATTGATATATATTCCGTTGCCGATTTTTTCAGAAATAGGTTTGTGGCGATGTCCCATAATGACAATATCGTATCCCTCGCCGATTTTTTGTTTTGCAAATTGCATCATACCGTCTTCGTTGCCGTAATCTTTTGTTTGTGTATAGTTCCGGCTTTTTTTCGACGAGGATTGTGCCAGTGCCACACCGATATCCGGGTGAAGCCACGAATACAGCCAGATGGATAACCGGTTCCGGAGGATTATTTTTAAGAATCGATACCCGGTATCGTTTTGCGCCAACCCGTCTCCGTGATGGATAAAAATTTTCTTGCCGTTTACTACTATATCAAACGCATCGTGAAACGTTTTCATTCCCAATTCATCGCAAAAAAAATTCCGGATCCAATAATCATGATTTCCGGCAAGATAATAGACTGCAATTCCATGACGCGTGAGGTCTTCCAGTTTTGTAAACAGCCGGTGAAATCCTTTTGGAATAACCGTACGGTATTCAAACCATGCATCGAACAGGTCGCCGACGATGAACAAATAATTTCCGTCGGATTGTACGCTGTCCAGAAAGGCAAGAAGCCGCTCTTCTTTTGCGCGTTCCCGATCGCGGGATTCCAAGCCAAGGTGAACATCAGATATAAAATACGCTTTTCCCATTTCGCTTACGGCGTGACCGTTACCTCGACATTAAATGATTGTTTGAAGCGACTGCACCATCCCTCAGCATCGGAACAATAAAAATAGACAAACGACCCTTTCAGAAATTTCGTACCCGGTTTTATTTGCTTGGCAATCGTGAACGATTGTTTTATCGGTTTCGAAGAATCGAGCAGTTCCAGCGTGTCTTTTTTTATCGTGGAAAAAATCATCGTTCCGGAAAGAGTTGTGCTGGAATCGTCATCCAGGGTTACACTCAACGGCGGCTGGATGTTGACGTGAATTCCCTTTCCGGGTTTTACGGAAAAAAGAAGTTGACCGGTCGCTCCGGGCTGTAATTGTTTTTGCTGAACGGTCACGTCAACTTTTACATATTTGTTCGTGGTCGGCGGTTTTTCACCGGCGAGTAAGAACGATGAAGAGATGATTGCGATTCCCGCCAGAATAAAGATTTTGTTCATATACTCACGTTGATAGTTGATCGCTTTGTAAAAATAAAAGTTTATACAATAATAAACAAAGTTTACGAAATCGTTGACGATTGGCGCACCGGTTCCGGTACACCCCGGAGAATAATAAGGCCGGCGATAAAAAATGTGCATATCATGAGAGCCGCGAACCGTTCGTTGGTCAAATCGGCTATTAAGCCGTACACCAATGGTCCGATAACAGCCGATGCTTTACCGCAGAGCCCGTCGTAAAAGCCGAAAAATTCCGCTTCACGTTCCTTCGGTGTAAGCAGAGCCATGAAACTTCTGCTTGCCGATTGTGAAGAGCCGATTGCAGTTCCCGCAGACATGGCGACAATGTAAAAGACCGCGACCGTCTGCACAAAGTATGCGCCGATTGCGATCGAAGCCCATATCACAAGGGTGATCATGATCGTTTTCTTGGGCCCGATTTTATCGGTAATGATTCCGAACACAACCGAACCGATGACCGCGCTGGTCTGCACAATCGCAAAAAAGATAATGATATCCTTATCGCTCATATGCAGAACATGTTCCGCAAAGATTGCGGCAAAGGCGATCACCGTCAGGATACCGTCATTATAAATGAAGAACGCAAGCAAGAATCGCGCAATAGACGGATGTTCGCGATCGATAAATAATGCTCGGAATGTTTTTCGGGATTGCCGTATGCCGGCGATCATATATGATTCCGTGGGAGCAGAACTATGCGGCGGTTCCGGAACAAACATAAACATCGGCAAAGAAAATACAAGAAAAAATCCTGCCGCGACCATAAACGATAACCGGACGTAAAAAAGATATTCCGGGCTGGTAGATTCCGGCAGGAGAAACATGACGATGACGAGCACGGCAAGAGCGCCGAGATATCCCATCGCGAAGCCGTATCCCGAAACCCGTCCGTACGATTTCGGGGAAGTGATGCCGGGAAGAAATGCATCGTAAAATACCAGACCACCTTCAAAGCCGACGTTGGCAAGAACAAATAATGTGAAGCCGGCAATCACCATGCGGTTCTGCACAAAAAAAAGGAGAGCGGTCGGAATAATGCACAGAAGTGTAAAGAACATCAGGAATCGTTTTCTGTTATGGGAATGATCTGCCGCGGCGCCCAGAGGTGGAGAAAGAAGCGCGGCAATAATCATCGAGGTGCTGACGGCAAGCCCCCAGAGCCACCGCTCTCCGCCGCTCACATGGTTGATGAAATAGCGGGAATAAATGACGGTAATAACGATTACGGAAAAAGCGGTTTGGGCAAAATCGTAAAGTGTCCATGCAAAAATTTTTCCGCGACTCACCGTGGAAACTTCAGACGACATTATTTGCCTTTCACAGGCTTACGGGGTGCCGGTGAATGGGGTTGCTCAGGATGGGGCGATTCGTTGATTAATCCGCGGCCCGTTTTCTTGATCGAATCTGCCGATGTCAATTCTTCCAAAATGGCATCAAGAACACCGTTGATAAATTTTCCGCTTTTTTCCGTACTGAATGTTTTTGCAATTTCGATCAGCTCATTGATGGTGACTTTCGGAGGAATGTCGGGGAAGTAGAGCATTTCGCAAATTCCCATGCGAAGGAGTAACCGGTCAACCGTCGCGATGCGATCGAATTCCCAGTGCGCTACTTTCGCCCTGATATATTTTTCAACCTCTTCTTCGTGATGAATGACCTCCGCCACGAGCTTTTTGGCGAATTCGAAATCGTCTTTTTGTGATTTGAGTTCGCCGAAAACATTGGCAATGACATCGGTAATCGGTTCTTTGGAAAGTTCGTACGCGTATAATGCCTGCAACGCTTTTTCGCGAATCAACCGTCTTTTGTACATCGTCATACTATTCTCACCGGGAAAAACTGCATACGCTCGTTCATTATTTACCGTTTTTGATGTTCGCCAGGTGCCCGTCAAATTCCGATTTTCCGGCATACAGTTTCCGGATGTGACCGATTTGCGCAATACGTTCTTCCGCCAAACGATTCGATGCTTCGAATGTGAAGATCTTTTGTTTCTTTGCGATCTGAAAAATTTTAGAGATCGTATCGTAAATACTTTCTGCCTGTTTCATGGCGCGTTCATGGGGATGGCCCTCCAGCTCGCTGGCGACACTCATCAATCCGCCGGCATTGATGGCATAATCCGGTGCGTACAGGATTCCGCGTTTCATCAGCATCGCGCCGTTCTTTTTTTCATCTGCGAGCTGGTTGTTCGCGCCGCCGGCAACGATTGCCGCTTTTAACCGCGGGATAGTTTTGTCGTTCAGAATTGCACCGAGCGCGCACGGGCAAAAAATATCCGCATCGACGGAATAAATTTTATCCGGCGGAACATATTTCGCTTTGGTTCGCTCGACGACAGCTTTCGCCTTCTTTTCATAAATGTCCGTTACGAATAATTTCGCTCCTTCTTTCGCAAGATGATCGCACAGGTAACTGGCAACGTGGCCGGTTCCCTGCACGGCGATGGTTTTGCCTTTCAACGAATCACTGCCGCTGAGCTCGTTCATCGCGGCTTTCATGCCGTGATAAACGCCGAAGGCAGTCACGGGTGAAGGATCACCGCCGCCGCCGAGCGCGCGGTCGAGACCGGTGACATATTTTGTTTCCATCCGGACCAATTCCATGTCCTGCACACTGGTGCCGACATCTTCGGCAGTAATGTACCGTCCGGCAAGGCCTTCGACAAACCTGCCGTAGGTGCGGAACAGCGCTTCGGATTTATCGTTATTCGGATCGGCGATAATGACTGCTTTTCCACCGCCGAGATTCAACCCGGCAACGGCCGCTTTGTAGGTCATGCCTCGTGAGAGCCGGAGCGCGTCGCTTAATGCGTCGGCATCGGAAGAATATGTCCACATGCGTGCCCCGCCGAGTGCCGGTCCGAGCGTCGTATTGTGAATAGCGATGATGACCCGGAGGCGGGCTTTCGTATCCGAGCAAAATACGATTTGCTCGTGTTCTTTGAGCTCCAGTTGTTCGAATAAATTCACGCTTGTCTCCGGTCGAAAAATGGTTGAAAATATTTGATTTTAATGTACATAAAATCCCGTTTCTATCCAAAAGTATCTATTATAACGTCAAAAAGGGAAAAATCATTCGTAACGGTAAGTTTCACGAACGTTCGATTAGTTCAAAGAAAACCCTGACCGAATAAAATTCATTTCATATTATGATACACTGCCTGCACATCTTCGTCTTCTTCGAGCCGGTCGATGAGCGCCTGCACCGCTTGTTTTTTTTCTTCGGACAGATCGTTTGTCGAAAGAGGAATGCGAAGGACCTCGGCATTCGTAATAATGATTTTTTTCTGTTCCACCGCGCGCTGCATGCCGGCAAAGTCTGCAAAGCTTGTATAAACGTAGACCGAACCTTCTTCCACGATGAACTCCTCAGCACCGTGATCGATCAGTTCGAGCTCCAGTTCTTCGACGTTCACATTTCCTACCGCGAATTGAATGATACCTTTGCGTTCGAATAAAAAATCAAGCGAGCCAGTCGTGCCAAGCGCGCCGCCCGCATGCGTGAAATAACTGCGGATATTTCCCACGGTGCGTGTTGGATTGTCGGTGGCGGTTTCTATGACAATGGCGATGCCGTGCGGCCCGTATCCTTCATACACTACTTCTTCCAGCGATGCTTCTTTGGATGTTGCCCGTTTGATCGCGCCTTCAATTTTGTCTTTCGGCATATTTACCGCTTTGGCGCTTTCGACGGCAACCTTCAGCCGGAGGTTTGTTTCCGGATCGGCGCCACCGATCTTTGCCGCAAGTGTAATTTCTTTGCTGAGTTTGGTAAATGCCACCGCCATTTTTCCCCAGCGTTTTTCTTTCCGCGCCCGGCGGAATTCAAATGCTCTTCCCATACGTTTATTGCTATCCCTTTGGAATTTTCGTTTGCTTTATCGTTTTTGTTTGAAGTTTCTTCCAGATCGAATCGAGTAATTCTTTGATGCCATCGCCGGTGACGGCAGACATTGCAATCACCGGAATATTTTTTTTGAACGAAATTTTTTTCAACTGTTTTTGCAACTTGTCGTCGGCAAGATCGACCTTCGATAACGCGATGATCTGCGGTTTTTTCAGCATCGCTTCGTTGAACGATTTCAACTCATGAACCAGCGTTGTATATTGTTCCTTGGGATCTTCGCCGGTGCATTCGATCAGGAATACCAGGACTCGCGTTCGTTCGATGTGCCGGAGAAATTGAATCCCGAGTCCTTTCCCTTCGTGCGCGCCCTCGATGAGGCCCGGCATATCTGCGACAACAAAACTCTTGTACTCACCGTACCGCACGATACCGAGGTTCGGTATTAACGTCGTGAACGGATAATCCGCAATTTTCGGCTTTGCAGCGGAAATGCGCGCGATGAGCGTCGATTTTCCTGCATTGGGAAAACCGACAAGCCCGACATCGGCGAGCAATTTCAATTCGAGCTGGATGTTTTTTTCTTCTCCGGGTGTTCCGGGAGTTGCAAAGCGCGGCGCCTGTTTCGTCGACGTGGCAAACTCTGCATTTCCTTTCCCACCTTTACCGGCGCGGGCAGCAAGAAATTCCTGATCGTCATCGACGAGATCGACCAATATCGCTTCCGTGCCTGCATCTTTGATGATGGTCCCGGTCGGAACGCGGATGACGACATCATCCGCCGATTTTCCCGTTTTGTTGGAACCCATTCCCGGTTCACCGTCTTGCGCTTTGTAATTTCTTTTGTAACGGAAATCCATCAGCGTTGTAAGCTGAGCGTCGGCACGAACGATAATGCTTCCGCCGTTGCCGCCGTTACCGCCGTCGGGACCGCCTTTCGGGATAAATTTTTCCCTGCGGAAACTGATAACGCCGTTTCCACCTTTTCCTGCTTTGATATAAATTGTTGCTTGATCAATAAACATCGGATTAGTACAATTCTATAGTGAATGGATGAAAAGAGTCGATCGAAAATATATATGATCCGGAATGAATTGAAAAACCATCGTGATCATTTCGAATCATTTTTGATGACCGATTTTACACGATTGATTTCCTTTTTCGCAGCGCTTTTGAATGTTGCATCGATTCCCGGCCGGTCGATAATTTGCTGATACATGTCGATGGCAGCATCGAACTTCGACATTTTTTCGTACGATTGTCCCGCCATATAAAATGATGTTGCCGTCCAATTGACTTTCCCTTGCCGGGAAACGAGATAGGGGACTTTGAGGAATTCCAGTATTGCCTGCTGGTAATCGCCTTTATCATAATACGCCTCACCGATGTCGTACCGCAATTCGGCTTCGAGAAGACTTCCTGCTTCGCTGATGAGATTTTGGAAATACAGTACCGCCTGATCGTAATATCCCAATTTTGTGTACAATGTGCCGAGTTTGATTTTTTTATCGATGATATTCTCGTCGTTCGGAAACCGATCGATATAATCCCGCGTGGTTTTCAACGCGGCGTCGTACAGTTTGGTCGATTCGTACGCTTCAATAAGATTGTTCATCGCATACGAAAGAATATCTCCCGCACGGTCCGGCGATGCGGTTATCTGCTGATAGTACGTGATGGCATCTTCAAAACGTTCCGCGTTAAAATGCATGTTCCCGAGAGATAATAAAACCCGCGGAATGACATCCGATGTGGGATATTTCTGCAAGACGGAACTGTAGGTCGTTGCGGCATCGCTCAGTTTGTCATTGACTTCCAGAATTTTCCCGAGGTAGTACCGTCCCCACGGACCAAAGCGCGTGTTTTCGTAATCGTCGGCGAGTTTCTCAAATGTTTTTTTTGCATTCGTGTAGTCCTGTTTGCGATAATAGTAGTTTCCGGTTTCATAGAGAAATTCCGCCGACGCCTGTTCATTTTTTCCGAATGTGGAATTCCATTGATCGATATCGTGCTGGGCTTCGGCAAGTTTATCTGCGCGCAGTGTTGCTACGATCGAGCGGGCCTGGTACCGCTGTTTTGCTTCGGCGGAATCGGCAGACAATGCAAGCTGACGGTATTGCCGCGCTGCCTCCGGATATTGTTCGGTCTCAAACAACAAATCCGCGATATCGCTTGTTGCGGTTGTCGAATTGCCCAGCGCTGCCGCTTGTTTGAAGTATGTTGATGCAAGATCGTTTCTGCCCTGGTTTCGTGCCAGAGCGCCGAGTGCGTAAAAGCATTTTCCCGCAAATGGACCTTTGCGATCGCGTGACAGGCAGAGATTGTAAAAATGGGTTGCCTGTTGTCGATCTCCTTTTTTCTCGTATGCCGTCGCAAGTTGGTACGAATAATCCGATGACGAATCTTCACTCATCAGAGTGTTAATCAGACTTATTGCATCGCCATTTTGATTGTTGGCAATATATGCCTCGACAAGAGATTGCCGTGCGGGATCCGCCGCAGACGTGTAGAAAAACTCCGATGTCAATCGTTCCCACAATGCTATCGCTTCCGGAATATGTTGCCGATGCCACTCGAGATCGGCGAGGTCGGTGAAGGCAAGGACGGTTGATGGAGTGATGGTCCGGAATTCGCACGCACGCCGCCAGCTTGCCGCCGCGGAATCCAATCGATGCGTGCTGGCAAATAATTCCCCGCGCCGTTCTAATATATTTCCGCAATGATCCGATTGTGGAAATTGCGCTATGAAGCTGTTTAAGGAATCGACCATGCCGGTTGTGTCGTTCGTTGCCGTCATGCAAAGATCAAAAAGGCATTGTTCTCGGTGGGGTGATGTCGGGTGCTCGGCGAGAAAATTCTTTGCGAATGTCATGCGGTTGGCGGAAGTACGGTTTCGACATTTTAACAGATAACTGTCGAAAGCGGCATCGTCCGCGCGCGAATCGGCTGGAAACTGTTTCAGAAATGCGTCGTAATACGTGATTGCCTGCTGGGCGTTGCCGGAATCGATTTCTGAAAGAAAGTCGAATGCACGTGCACGCTGAAAATACGCCTCGGAAAATTGCTGTGCATCGAGTCCACCGTCGATGGCAAGACTGAATTGTTGTGCCGCAGGTTCATAATCTTTCAAATCGTTAAAATAAATTTCTCCTAACTTCATCGAAAGTTCCGCTTTTGATTTTTGCGTTAATACTTCACCCATCAAACGTGCCAGCTTGTTGATGCCGGCATCCCGGTCTTTCAGCATGTGTCTCTTCAGGTAGCCGATTTTTTCCTGAACGAATGTGAATTGATCGTGTGCCGGATATTGCGATTGAATATCGGTGAGAGTTTTAATCCCATTTTCAATATCGCCGAGTGTGATCTGGCAATCTGCCGTTCCGATCGATGCCTCGACAATATATCTTGAACGCGGGTAGCGCTGGGGGATTTGGTCGTAGACCGCGATTGCCTTCCGGTAATCATGCAATTGCCGTTCATACAGTCGGGCAAGTTCAAGAATATAAAAAGGCGTGTGCTCGTCTTCAGCGAACTCATTGATGAGTGATGAATAATATTTCAGGCCATCGCTCATCTGGCCGCCGGCAACTCCCGCGTGCGCTGCAAGAATTAACGCGTTGTTTCGTAATGTTGTTGATGAACCTTGCAGGACTTTCCGCGCGTATTGCAATGCCGTTGCAGGTTTATTATTCAACAGTGCGGCGTTCCCTGCCCGGAGAAATACTTCACCAGCCAACCGGTGTTGCGGAAATTTTGCAATAAATTTTTCAAATATTTTTTGTGCATCGCCGTACTGATGCATATTCATGTATGTTTCTCCGGCATGAAACAACGCCGCTGCCTGAAGGGAATCGTCGGCTGATTCGTCCGATGCGACTTTTAAAAGGGTTTCGATCGCAAGAGAATAATTATGATTACCGACAGCGAGCAGCCCGAGTTCATATTGTGAAGCGGCTGCCGATGGAGTTTTTTTGTATGATGTGAGGATGGAGGTAAACGTTTTTTCCGCATCGTCGAACAGGCTGTTGCTGATCTGGAGTTTCCCTAACGAAAAAAGAGCGCTTGCACGGACCGCCGGGGGGGCATCGCTTTCACTCACGTTCCGCGCTTCACGTTCCGCGAGATCGGTCTGTCCTTCTTCAGCATACATTTCGCTGATGGCAAGTCGTGCGGAGAGAACGCTGGAACTTGTCGAATAATCCTGAATGATGGAACGAAAATTCTTTTTTGCATTTTCCCGATCCCCGAGCCGGCGATAGAGTTGACCGGCTTTCAATAATGCCTCCGGCACGAGCGGGCTTTTCGGATGGAACACTTTCACCCGTTCGAAAGCAGATGCCGCCTCGTGTTCGTTCTTCAATCCCAAAAATGCATTACCGACATTGATCCACGCTTCCGGTGCTTTGGGATGATCGACGTACGACAAGGCGAAATTTTGAAATGTAATGCGTGCCTCGTCGAATTGTTGTAATTTCATCTCGGTTTCACCGAGATAAAACCGCGCTTCGATTCCTTGCGAGGTATTCGGATACGATTCGGTAAAATTTTTGAATTGCTGTAACGCAAGATCGTACATCCCGTCGTTATACAATCCGACGGCTAGTTTGAATTCGGCATTCTCTTTCGAATCTTGCGCATATAACGGCGTAACGGAAATCGCAGCAAGAATCAGAAAAAATTGTAAAATTCGAAATGTATAATTGTGAATGGGTTTCATGAAATATTTTCTGAAAAGTCAATCAAAGATATGCTTAATTTGTGAGTTGTGCAAACAGGATGGTCCCGAAAAACGGACGAGTTCTTGATTTTCATGCAAAATGTCAGCATATTATACCGATGCAGTGTAAAGTACATTACGCATTCCTGTTCTGTGTCTTGGGGGCAACCGGTTGTTTTGCCTCGAAGACCGCCGATCAATCGCAACATTCTGTCAACGATAGTACAGCCGTTGCCGCATTTCCTGAAAGCCATCATGCTCCGAATGCGGTACAGCAAAATATTTCTTCCATCGAAGCAGTTGTAGATTCTGTCCTTTTGATCGATGAACAACAATACAAAGTTTCTGTCCTGGTCCGAACGCTTCTGTTGCCGGAGGGCGGCTTCGCTTCGCCCGGCGAACATCTGATGCTCACGCCGCAGTTTGTGTTGACCGATTCATCGACCGTCGATATGATGAATCCGAAAAACCTCTCACTGCTTTCCGTGCGATCATTGAAAAAAGGAAATATGTTCAAAGGAAAAATTTCTCTCAATCAACAACGATCATGGATTTTGTATGAAATTATCAATCAATAATCATTACCGACAATGAAAATCCGTTTCATTCTTATCATCATCACAACAATTCTCTTTGTCACCGTTTTGTGGAAAACTGTCGGGTTGCGCAATGAGCCATCCGGGCGTGAGTCGTTCCGTGAAACCAAAGAAGAAGAACAGCAAGAGGCAAAATATGCACTCGAGGCGTTCCGGTGGTATAACGATCAGCGGGCGTTTCCATCCGGCCATATTCCTCAGGACTGGCATGATAGGGCGGTTTCAAAAATTCAAACAATGAATTTCAAAGATTATGCGCGTTCCGTCAATGCGATATCGTGGACATCGGTCGGTCCGACAAATATCGCGGGGCGCATGCGGTCGATAGCGATCGATACGCTCAATCATATTCTGTACGCCGGATCAGTGAGCGGCGGCATCTGGAAAAGCACCGATGCCGGGGGATCATGGACTCCGCTGACCGACCTTGCAAACAATTTGGTGATCGGATGTCTTGCACTCGATCCGACCAATCCGAATATTATTTACGCCGGAACCGGGGAAGGTTACTATAACATCGATGCATTACGCGGGATTGGTATATTGAAATCTACCGATGGCGGCGGAACATGGACAGTCCTGAATAATTTCTTGGGAGCGTCATTACCGGTCGTCTTTATCAACAAAATTGTCATCAATCCTGTGAATCCGAGTACAATTTATGCGGCAGTATCGGCGGTCGATGTCGGTGTGTGGAAGTCAACGGATGCCGGTGCAAGCTGGGCGAAACTTTCTACTGCCGGCGGTACGGTGAATGGCGGAAGTTTGAAATTCTGTACGGATCTTGTCATGGATCCAGCCAACCAGAATGTTTTGTACGGAGCGTTTGGATTATTCAATAGCAACGGTATCTGGAAAACGACGAATGGCGGGACGAGCTGGACCAACATATCCAAATCTCCTTCAGTCGGCTTCCCTTCGACATCTACCAAATATACACGCATCAGTCTTGCCATTGCAAAAATGAATTCTCAAAGACTCTATGCATGTTTAGCGGATTCCAATTATTATACTCAAAGCATTCAGACATCAACGGATGGCGGCGCAACATGGTCTGCTGTTGCAACGCCGTTCGATAATGATCCGCTGGTCAACGGGACCCATCTCGGAGGACAGGGGTGGTATAATAATGTCATTGCAGTCGATCCGACGAATGAAAATGTTGTGCTGACCGGCGGGATCAACATGTTCCGGTCGACCGACGCCGGTTTACACTGGACGCGCATCAGCGACGGCAATGCAGGCGGTATGCATGTCGATCAGCACGCGATCGTTTATGATCTGTCTGCTCCGGCAACGGTATTTGCCGGAAATGACGGCGTGATTTTCAAATCGCTGAATGCGGGAGTCAGTTTTACTGCCGTTAATTCCGGACTGACAACGGCACAATTTTACAGCGGCTCTTCCGATCCCACTGCCGATATTTATTTTGGAGGTACGCAGGACAACGGCACATTGAAAACGTCTTCCTCGACGACATGGAGTGAGGTATTCTCCGGCGACGGCGGAGTAACGATTGTCGATCCGAATATTCCGACCACAATTTATACGGAGTATGTTTATCTCGCTATCCAGAAATCGATAAATTCCGGCGTCTCGTTTCAGCGAGCAATAAACGGGATTCCCACATCCGGGCCGAATGCAAGTAATGGCACCTCGGACCGGTGCGGATTTATAGCGCCGTTTGTTTTGGATCCGTCGAATTCACAAAACCTCGTTGCCGGAACATACCGGGTCTTTCGGTCGACCGATGGGGCATCATCCTGGAATGCCATCAGTTCCGATCTTACCGGAGACGGGCCGGGAAGCACTGCTTCACCCGGTTCGGTGATCACTGCATTGGCAATCGCGAAAACATCTTCCCAAACAATATATGCCGGTACCAGCGGGTTTGATACGCTATCTTCGCGAATTCAAGTGACAACCAATACCGGCACTCTCTGGACAAATGTTACGAAGTCTCCGTTACCGAATCGGTATGTTTCCGATATTGTCGTCGACCAGACGAATGCAAGCCGTGCGATCGCAACCTTTTCCGGCTATAATATAAACACACCATCGTCACCGGGGCACGTATTTCGGACGGTCAATCGCGGTGTGTCGTGGAGCGATATCAGTGGTAACCTGCCGGATATTCCGGTCAATACCGTTTTGCTCGATTCCGCGAATGGAAACCATATGATGGTCGGAACCGATCTTGGGGTTTTTGAATCGATCGACGGCGGCGTCACGTGGCTGGTACAGAATACCGGCATGGCAAACGTTTCTGTCGTCGATCTGGATTTGCGGAAGGACGGTTATGTGTTAGCCGCAACGCACGGCAGGGGAATGTTCAAGAGTACAATTCCGTTCGGTGTTACGTCAGGCGTGCTTTCCATTATCATTCATCAGAATTCGATTCTTTCGAAGTTCGTCGATTTCTTTATCACGTCGGCAGAATCTCTTTCAACCGTTCCGACATTATCGGTGACGGTCGGATCGAATCAACCGCAATCGGTTCCGATGACGCAAAATTCTTATCGTGTGTTTAAAGGAAGTTATCAATTTACCGGCAGTGGTATTCTCACACTCAATAGTTCTGCGGAAGATTCCAGCGCGCA
>Ga0265322_10000394_pt1 | contig 18171 bp, 18 predicted proteins | sample 41222metaG_FD_193584 | JGI IMG/M metagenome (GOLD analysis project Ga0265322, IMG submission 193584) | Rhizosphere microbial communities from Carex aquatilis grown in University of Washington, Seatle, WA, United States - 4-12-22 metaG | ecosystem: Host-associated > Plants > Roots > Rhizosphere...
TGCGCAATACCTCCTGCATTACGCAACTACTAATCTTATAGAGGTAAGCGATGATGCCAAAAAAATAAAGTTCGGCAAAGTAAGTCTCGATTTCGATAGGCTCTTGAAGGAGACTGGAAAGAAATATGAAGAGTTGCTCGTGACACGATGCATGACTTGTGAGAGGGAGCTCAATGAAGAAAAATTTCATAGGAAAACAGAATATCTCTGTCCTAATTGTGAAACAAGAATCGAGGACGAGGATAAAAGGTATGTCATCTGCCCGAAATGCAGGAAATTGATGAACAAGCTTGAATCGAAGAAGGTTACATGTGAGTGTGGTTCCACGAAATTCAAGAAGAAGATGGATCTAACGTCTATTATAAGCCTCGACACAGTTCTTATCAGCTCAAGACATATGTATAGAATGCCATATTCGCTTCACGAAAAAACAGGGCTTGTGTCGATGCCTTTCGATATAAAACATATACTGAAATTCGACAAAGAGGAAGCAGACCAGAAGAAGTTCAAGTTATACAAATTTCTTGATAGAGAAAATGTGAAGGAAGGCGAAGCGACAGAACTCTTTCAGAAGGCATTCGATCACGCGCCAGAAAGCCTCCAGAAGAATAAGAGAGGAGTCGTTGATAGAATAACAAAAGAACGCAAAGAGACAACCTCGTCGTTTGTAGCGAATCAAGAGGCCGTCCCGGAGGATTTTTTCCCCCCATGCATAAAAAAGATAAGCGCAGGTTTACAGGATGGAAAGAAACGGGCTCTCTTGGTTTTAATTAATTTTTTGAGCAGCTGCAATTGGGAACATGATAAAATAGAAGAATATATCATGAAATGGAATAGTCGTAATACTCCCGATCAATTGCGTGAGACATACATCAAAGGCCAATTAAGATATCATAAACAGCAGGCAGCAAATAATAAAGATAAGATGATGCCGCCAAACTGCGACAATAGAGGATATATGATAGATACGCAGTTCTGCAATCCGGACGGATTATGTAGAACTATAAAGAATCCTGTACAGTATGCAAAGAAGAGAGCGTGGCTTGCGAATCAGAACGTACCAAAAAAACGTGCGCGAAAAGAAGAAAGCATTAACCCAGATGCAAACTATGATAAATCTTATTGATCATTATTTCTCAATACTTTAACATGACCGACAGAATATTTATCAGGATGCTTGTGTTTATCGACCAGATACATTATGATGAAAGTTATTGTAGTAACTAAGAATAAAGGTATGATTACAGACTGATAATATGCGAATTGAATCCCATCAAATTCTCCTGAATTGCCATGATGGAGATAGTATATTTCTAACTCAAGGATGCCGTTGAAGAAGACGAAAACTATCAACCAAATAATCAAGGAGCCTAGCGCACTGGCGAGGCTTAAACGATTATACATTCTAAAAACAACGAAGCAGTAAGCTATAACAGGCAAATAGGGAACAAACAGTAACAATATTACAACGAGCGATGAAAAGTGAAAGAAGTTTACAAAAAAATTAGAGAAAAATCCCAAAGCGTAAAATAAGACAAACAGTATCACGGAAACAACAAAAAACTCATCAGAAAATAATCCGCCGACGTAAGTTTTTTCCTTCTGATTTTTCATGCAAATGGTCACCAAAAGAATATTAATAGAGACGACAGCTCAAAGGATGCCATCAAAAGGATTATAAAAATAAAAAATGAAAGAGAGCTTATCTCTTTCTCTTTCGGCCGCCGCGTGCCATTTTTGCTCTTGCGACATTACCCTTCTTATCTACGAAGTATAAGTAACCGCCCTGCTTCTTGACACCGACTTTTGCTACCTTCTTTGCGCCCTTCTTTGCCTTTCCGCCTCGGGCCATTGTTGCTGCAGAGATGTCTCCTTGCTTATCTACAAAGTATAACATTCCCTTTACTTTTTTTACGCCTACTTTTGCTACGACTTCAGCCATTTTTTCACCCCAACTCACTGCGTGAGTTAAAACATTATTTCTTAGAGGAACTTCTTTATAAAGTTTATGATTCTGAGACGAGTTTATAGTCGGAGAAATGCGTATTAATAGTCGAGCCGTCGAAACTAATTCTTTTGTTCCATAACCACAATATATATCATCGTAGCGATAAATGCCATAACGAATGCAAGTATCAGAGAGAATACCGATGCTATCCAGACAAGGAGAGCATAAAATAATATTGTCGCAAAACAAAGTACATAAATTGTCCTCGAAAAGAAGAACAATCCCATGCCGTCGCTTGCGCTATCCATTTTCGTCGGCATATCAATCTTCGGAATAGGCAATATAGAATATATTGCTATCAAAAGATTAAGAGATATTAAGAGGAAAACAATACTGCTTCTGCCTAATCCTGCGCTCAAAAACACTATCCCGAGTATCAATACTATAATTATGTGAGATAGAGGGCCCGCAAGAGAGACTCTTGCTATATCTTTTGAGTTCGTCCCATAACGGAATTTTCCAAGCCTAAGCTTCGGAAGATGCTCCATTGTCACGGCTCCGGGAAAGATGAAGGTAGAAAGTAATGGCACCATACCGAAAGTCAGAAATGACAAGAAGAGACATATCAGAACTCCGTTAAGCCAATATGTATAAGTCACCTTATATCCTAATTTAATCCCCACTATTTTCTGAAGCGCTACATGAAACCATAGTGATGCGAATACGCCGATTATGAAGATGACAAACATCCATAGCGTATCCTCAAGAACTATCGGTTTATACATGAATCCTTTTATGAAGGCAGTCATGATAAACGCAAACGCTATAGAAGTCCACAATAATTCTGTAAGTTCCTTTCTAGTAAAGGAAAAATTCTCTTTCAATGAATAAAAAAAACCGTACATGATACACTTTGAGCATAACATTATTTAAATTTTCTCATAATGGAGTATCAGAAAATATTCATAGCCCTAAAACACGCAGCAGGGCATCAAGAATCTGACGTGAACGCATCTCAGAAGGCGATCTAGCAAATGAAAAAGAATCATTATCTAAAGAGTATTTTTTTATGAGACCCGCATTCTGATACATCTTTCCAAGAGCAAGAATGGGATTGTACAATAATACTCTGAAATCAAACGTCATGACTGCACGACTTTTTTTTGCCAAGGCAGCATGGACTTGGTTAAGCGGAGTGTTCCTGTAATGAAAATTATCTTTCAAATCATTTTCGAGAGAGACTATGAAATCTGCTTTTATCTCAAAAAATTGTCTTTCTGCAGGAGCGATTACATAATCGAATTTTTTCTTTGCGATGCCCATCTGAGAGATATTTTTCAGGAGAAAAGCTGTCTTCACAGAAATCTTATCACTGGCTGGCTTTTTGTAATCCATGCTACCAGTTATGAATACTATCTCATCGTAATCAAGAGCTAGCGCCACATCTATAAATTCCTGTTCATTGCCGTTCGGAACGACCATATCGAAACTCATATTGTCGATTATGTAAAATAATTTAAAAATGTTTATAAAAACAGCCGAATAACACTAAGAATGGAAGAAAGAGTACAGAAAATTATCGCCAACTCCGGATATTGCAGTAGAAGAAAGGCAGAAGAGTATATAGCTGCAGGAAAGGTAATGGTGAATGGTAAGATAATAAAATTAGGAGACAAGGCTGATGCAGAAAAAGATGAGATATATGTAAACGACTACTTGGTCGAATCCAGCAGACCGATATATATCATGCTTAACAAGCCGAAACATTATGAAGTCACGATGAGTGAGGATGTAGAAAAGAACGTCCTAAGTCTTATACCGATACAAGAGAGAATATTCCCCGTCGGGAGATTAGACAAAAACACGACTGGTCTTCTCTTATTGACCAATGATGGAGATTTTGCAAATAAGATAACCCATCCTAGATATGAGAAGGAAAAGACTTACTTTGTGAAATTGGACAAGAAAATATATGATAAGGACATCAAAAAGATAGAAGAAGGGATACATTTACAAGACGGGAAGATAAAAGCTAAGGTGAAGATGTATCACAGAGACCAATTAGAGGTCACGATACATGAAGGAAAGAAATGGATACTCAAGAGATTATTCTTCAAATTAGGGTATTACGTCACCGAATTATCTCGTACAAAGATAGGTAATCTTCGTCTGAATGTTAAAATAGGCAAATGGCGATTCTTGAACAAGCGAGAAGTCGAAGATTTGATGAAATGAAAGAGTTAAAATTTCAACCGCACCTTGCTGAGATGATAAGAAATAGAGAAAAGTGGCTTACGTGGAGATTATTTGACGATAAGGATCTTTCTGAAGGGGACAAGGTTCAGTTTATTGATAAGAAAGATGAAAAAATATTTGCGGAGGCTATTCTGACAAAGGTTTGGATGAAACCGTTCGGAGAATTTGGAGATAAAGAATTCGATGGGCATGAGAAATTCTCAACAGAAGAGGAAAGATATGAAACGTATTCTAGATATTATGGACGAGATGTCGATAAGGACACTCCCGTCAAGATGGCGATATTTAAAATAGAAAAATATATTTGATTACAGATCCTCTACTCGTTTTATCTCTTGGACGGCCTCTTTCATGGCAATCTTCTCTGGTTCCCATGTCAATTTGCTCTGAACAGAATCTAGCATCGCCCAGAGATAGTTGTCGTGTTTTTTTGCATGAGCATAATTTTTTACAGGTATGTTCATTGAAGCTGTCACGAGATATAATTGGAATACGTGAGTATCCTGACCATCTTGAAATGCCTGCGTACTGTTCAGTTTCTTGACTATCTTAGACTTGCTTATGCCGACCTGGTCATCCATCAATCGTTGTACTGCGGCCTCTTCTGACTCTGATTCTTGTAGTAGCATCTTAGGAAATTCCCACCCATGCCAATTCTCGACTCTTCGCAATATAAGGAAGAATAATTCGCCGTTATTATCGTAAGTTATTACCTGGACACCTTTCATCTCCATAATATCACCTTTCTAGAAAGAATCCGTCAGCGGTTTTTTATATAGTTTGCGGATTTGAGACAGAAGAGAGATGTGCATGAGTTTTCCGATTTAGGACTGAAAATTTATCAAAAATTCGTCGCAAAAAAAAATACGGCCCAAATAAGTCGTTTTTTGCACTTATTTAGAGTCTAAAATATACTTCACTTTCGAGTAATGTTCCATATTCAAAGAGGGGGTTCTTTTCTCTATAGTGATACACCGAATTAGTATATTTTGCATTTTAAAGGCGTATAAACTGCGTTTTAATGAATTTAGACAACTCCATGAGAAACAAAGGTTGTCACTGTCACAGGGACAACAAACCCATATTTCCTTTGGAGCGTGAGGGGTTTAAGCACAAACCATCTCATTTATAAATAATGGACGATTTCCTTTATAAAGCAATTATCTGAAATTATATTTTAGGGGGTCATAAAAATGGCTAAAAAAACCAAAAAAATTACAAAATCTGAAGAGCCAAAGGGCGAAAAGTATTTAGAAATAGTAAATATAGTAGTGAGCTCATCTTTGGAGCATACAATACCATTAGAAAAAATGGCTGCAACTCTAAGCAATACAGAGTATAATCCAGAGCAGTTCCCAGGACTTGTAATAAGAATAAAGGAACCAAAGACGTCGGCATTGATATTCAGTTCAGGAAAAATCGTATGCACTGGTGCAAGAAGCTTGCAAAAGGTCGAAGAGTCTATCCAAAAAATAATCGAGAGCCTACAAAAAATCGGCATAAAGATAACGATAAAACCAAAAATAACTATCCAGAACATGGTCGCGGCAGGATCTATCGGCATGGCTTTGAACCTTAACAGCCTAGCAATGAAGCTTCCAAACACCGAGTATGAGCCGGAACAGTTCCCGGGACTTGTCTACAAATTGATTGAGGCAAAGGCCACATTCTTATTATTCAGCAACGGAAAAGTCGTATGCACAGGAACAAAATCAGAAGAGGCGGCAAGAGAAGCCCTTGACAAATTGATAGTTGTCTTAAAAAAGGTCCAATAAATAATTATTTTTATTTTTTATAACATTTTACAAAAGTTAAATTTGCAATAAACATTTTACAAGGTTGCTATGGTTGGGGGCCATCTATGTTTAGGCTTTCCGAGGATGTGCCATGGAGATTACAGAACAGATTGAAAAGTTTCATGAATTCTTTGACGTAGTTTATACAGAACAGTTGCATTCAGCTGTCGCTAAGGGAGAAAAATACCTTGTAGTAAGCTTTGCAGATCTAAGCAGATTCAATCTAGACCTCGCGCAAGATTTATTGGAAAACCCCGAGGACACTCTGCGCGCATCGGAGATAGCGATAGAGCAATTCGATTTTCCAGGTGTAAAAGAGTTTAGGATAAGATTCAAAAGTCTCCCAAAGAGCCAGGAAGTGATGATAAGAGACATTAGAAGCATACACCTTTCTAAATTCATCCAGATTACAGGAATCGTCAGGCAAAAGACTCCAGTTAGACCGCAGGTTACAAGCGCAAGGTTCGAGTGCCCGGCATGCGGCAACGTCATGACTGTCCTTCAACTCGATAGCAAATTCAGGGAACCAACAAAGTGCGGTTGTGGAAGAAAAGGAAAATTTAGGCTGCTGAGTAAAGAGATGATTGATGCACAAAAAATAGTTCTTGAAGAAGCAGCAGAGGATATCGATGGCTCGGAGCAACCAAAAAGGATAGACGTATTCCTTAAAGGAGATCTCGTCAGCCCAATGTCTGAGAAGAGAACGAATCCTGGAAGCAAGAATATTCTTGTCGGAGTTCTCAAAGAGATACCAATCCCCGCTAAAGAAGGCGGCACACTTACAAGATTCGACCTTATGATTGAAGCGAACTACACAGAATCTGTCGCTGAAGACTTTACAGAACTTTCTATCAATAGTGAAGAGATAAAGGAGATAAAAGAATTATCTGAGGATCCGAGGCTCAATAAAAAACTTATCAACAGTGTTGCACCATCGATATACGGTCACGAAAAAGTAAAAGAGGCGTTGATCTTACAATTATTCGGCGGCGTACGAAAAGTCAAGGATGACAAATCGATAAACAGAGGAGATATTCACATATTATTGATAGGAGATCCAGGTTCTGGAAAATCTCAGATGCTTAAGAGAATTAGCATTGTCGCGCCAAAATCTAGATATGTCTCTGGAAAAGGGGCAAGCGCCGCAGGACTCACAGCGACGGTCGTCAAAGATGAATTCTTGAGAGGATATGCGTTAGAAGCTGGTGCTCTCGTACTTACAAACAAAGGAATATGCTGCATAGATGAGTTAGATAAGATGAGCAAAGAGGACACTAGCGCAATGCACGAAGCCTTAGAACAGCAAACAATCTCCATAAATAAAGCCAACATTTCTGCGACATTACGCGCCGAGACCACAGTACTTGCGGCAGCAAACCCTAAGTTCGGAAGGTTCGACCCGTATGAACTCATTCCTAAACAGATAGATCTTCCATCAACATTAATCAATAGGTTTGACCTCATATTTCCTATACGAGATCTCCCAAACAAGGCAAAGGATGAGAAGACGGCAGAATTCATACTTCAACTTCATCAGAAAGCGTCTGGAGGAGAAGCAGACATACGGACTGAGTTCCTGAAAAAATATATCGCATACGCAAGACAGAACGTACATCCACAACTCTCAGACGAATCACTCGAAGAGATAAAAGATTATTATGTAAAGATGAGATCCACTGGTGATGAAGAAGGTGCGTATAAAGCAATTCCAATCTCCGCAAGACAGCTTGAAGCGCTTATAAGACTCAGCGAAGCTAGCGCCAGATCAAGATTAAGCAGCAAAGTCAACAAAGCAGACGCGAGAAGGGCTATCGAGCTCGTACATTTTTGTCTGACGCAAATAGGAGTCGATCCTGAGACTGGAAAAATAGATATAGATAGGATAACGACAGGAATAACCGCATCACAAAGAGGAAATATTTCCGTGATCAAAGATATCATCAGAGAACTTGAGTCACAGATAGGTAAGCAGATACCGGTAGATGACGTCCTGCTTAAGGCGAAAGAGAAAGGAATGGATCCGGAAAAGGCTGAAGAGATAGTTGATGTACTGAAAAAAGAAGGAGTCATCTTTGCTCCTAGATCAGGATTTATCAGCAGGATATGATTGATGCAATATAATTTATTGGCGTGTCAAAAATGGCAGAACAAGCAACAGACTTCAAAAGGCAAACGGCATACAAGTGTAACATCGCCGCTCTAAACAACAGTGCATTTGTCAAGAGAGAGGGATGGGAATCCAATTATGTAATGACAGAATACGGAGATTTCTCAAGAGTTAACCTGCTTGGCGTCGTTGTAGATAAAGACGAAAATAGTATAACTATAGATGACGGAACCGGACAAATAAGTGGGAGAATGTTCGAAAGGACAGAGCTTCTCCAAGGCACAACCATAGGAGATTCTGTAATAATCATAGGCAGGCCTAGGGAATACTCTGGAAATAAATATTTAACAATAGAGATAATCAAGAAAATAGATAGACGATGGCTTGGATACAGGAAAAAAGAGCTCTCTTTGATAAAGAAGATAAGAAATAATGATCAATTAAGGAAGATAGAGTCACCAATACAAGAGCCGCAAATCGTCCAGAGCGAGATCACAATAAACTCCAAAGAAAAGATGATGAAGATAATAAACGAACTTGACAAGGGCGACGGCGTCATGCTTGAAGACGTCCTTAAACTTTCTAATGTAAGCAACGGCGAGGAATTAGTGAGCGATATGCTTATGCTCGGTGAAGCTTACGAACCTAAGCCTGGAAGAATAAAACTTATGTAGTGGATAAAGGACATTAATTGTCTGACTGAAAAATTCTATTAGAGAACCATTACGCGAGACCGCAAGAGAATGCTCTTATGCATGAACCATACACAGACGTATCTATTCCTAAAGATGGAGTTATGAATACTTCTACAAGAGCCGCTATGAATAATATCGCTATTGAAAGCATCAACAAATCGGCGCTATCGAGCAATATATGCTCGAACTTTCTGCTAGCAAAATCATGATTTATCACTGCGATGCTTATTATCCCGCCAGCAAGGGCTGCGACAAAATATGCCAATATCTCGGGTATTCCATGAACGGCATATCTTAATAGGCCGACACTTACCGCGCAAAATGTGCCTCCAGCGTTGGCTCCACAGCTATTGAGTATTAAATTCTGCACACTCGTTTTTATGAAGGAACCTATGGCCGCCCCGACTATAGAGGCATTCCATATCAGTATGAATATCGCTCCTGCGCCGTACAAGAAAGAGAACAATATACAAAATAAGAGTACTTTAAGATTGTTAAAGAATATTTTTGTAAAAGCCTGTCCGGGATCCATTAAATTTCCTGTGGAGAGTGTTGTCCCGGTGTTTATTGAATTTATTGTAGATATCTGTGATTGAAACAGTATGCCTGTGGTAGTTGCTGAGAGCACGGAATACCAGAACGTGAAACAGAGTGTCGCTCCGATGAATAGATACATGAAAGATTTCAATGCCTTCGAGTGCTCTTTCAATAGGATGCGCTCTTCCATATCCGTCAAGTCCTTTTGCTCTTCCATCTTCATTATCCGATATATGGTGGGAGTTGCTGCGAGAGTTGCAAGAAATATCATGAATACGCTGCTGTATGTCTCGAATATGAAATAGCTTAGAAACATCGCAAGGGATGTATATAAGAAACCCAGAAATATCATCAGTAACGGTTTTTGTTCAGCTTTCTCCGGGCTAAGAATATTCTCTAATACCATGGACACCTCTCTTGTTTAAATGTCGAAAACATATTTATAAACTTTGTTGTGACTTGAGCGAGAAATAACGAAGGACCATATCTGGGACGTTGGAAAAGATTCTGAATTATACGAAGACAATAAGATAAAATTGAATAAAATTTATAAGGATGCTAAAAATTCTTATGTAATGGATTACGAACAGATGCTTGAGCGTGGAAAGAGCCTTTTACCTGAGACATCTGTAGCGACAGAGAGGTTCACGGTCCCGAATGTTGCAGGACATCTTGAAGGTAATAAGACAGTGATAAGCAATTTCTTTCAAATAGCAAATATCCTCAGAAGAACTCCGGAACATCTCCTGAAATATATAAACAGAGAACTTGCAGCGAAAGGAGAATTCAAAAGACAACTTCTGGTGTTCAATACAAAACTTCCATCACAAAAGATCAACGAGAAGATACAGCAGTATGTCGATGGCTTCGTAATATGCAAAGAATGCGGCAAACCAGACACTAAGCTTGTGAAAGAAGGAGTAATTACATTCATAAGATGTCAAGCGTGCGGCGCTAAGCACTCGGTAAATTCTAAGATATAGAAAGATGTAAAATGGACAAATGCAGAATCTGCAAGATAATTAAGGAGAGAAGTTCTGAAATTCTTTTAGAAAATGAAAAATTTATCGCTATCTCCGATGCTCGCCCGGTTACAAAGGGGCACACTATCGTGACTCCAAAAAAACACGTAGTTTCTTTCTTTGATCAAACAGATGAAGATGAGAAAGAGTTATACCAATTTCTTAAAGAGCTAAAAATAGTTATTGACAAAAAGAATTCGCCTGACGGATATAATATAGGTATAAATGATGGAAGAGCTGCCGGCAGAAGTATAGATCATCTGCACGTCCACGTTATTCCGCGATATTCAGGAGATATTACAGAACCGAAAGGAGGAGTCAGAAACCTACTCGGCAAAAACGCTCCTTACGAAAGTTAAGGAATTTATTGAAGTTTTTTCCATGATTTTCTTGCCAAAACGAGTTTGTCGAATTTGATGTCTATATTTTTAAGCTTAGATAATACATAAGTATCAAAATCTTCCAACTTTTTACCTAAAGATATGTGGGGATTGAAATTACTCAAAATATGTTCATACCTTTTAGCAAAGTGAGATTTATCTTGAGAAGCATATCTTCCATTATGCAATATGACATAAGGCAACATAGAATTAACGACGCCGATGTGTAAATCAAGAAGCTTCGTAGAATGTTTTAATAAAAGTATATAATGAGATCCGAAAGATGTAGTTTCTGTAACATTTGAGAATATGGGGAGATTTGTACTACTTATTTTATCAAAGTTTTTCCATGAAGAGATTATCTGTTCTTCTAAATCGGAATCGGAATAAAACCCGAAGATTGTCAGATGATAACCTAGAGGATGTTTAGTTAGCTTGTTTTCTGGGATTATATTATTTATAGAATCCTTTGATTTCCCCGAAAGCTCGGCATATATCATATATTGCGTTCTCATTGTTGCACCAAAGAATCAGCCGAACCATTTCCCTAGGCCTGCCTGGAGTTCCTCTTCCTTACCGAAATATCCCTCTATACGTCTTTTAGTCAATTCTATAGTCTGTTTTAAGTAAGATGGTATGTTAAATTTCTCTCCAAGACTTATTGTCGGTTCAAGATATTTTATTATACTCCCTTCGGAGATTGTAAATATTATCTTTCCATTGCATTTAAGACATTTCCCTGCAAGAGGGGGTCTTCTGAATTTTTCATTGCAATTAGCGCATCTGAATTGTTGGGTTGAAAACTTTCTGAGGTTGCCTTTTATATCCCTGATGAAATGTTTCTCTATCACCATCTTTGCGACATCGCTGCTGTCGACTGCACGTATCCTTAATGCGAGATCCATCTGCCCCATAAGTTTCTCTTCCATAGATGGAAGAAGCTTGTATTCAGAACATAATACACCGGCATTTATATCGTCTGTATCGTGAGTAAATCCCATCCCTTCATATTGCTCGGGTGTTCCGATATATTTTCCCAATCGTTTTATGGAAACGGTCGGAGCCGGTTTATATTCCGCTGCTGCATGATATAATTCTATAGGATATCTCCATTCTATATCTACATCAAACACCATATCATCGACTTCTGCAGGATTGAGTATATATGTCAACACAAGAGGGGCGTCCATCGTTGCGCCGCGTCTATCAGACAGAAAATGTCTTGAAAAATTCAGGAGGCCATCCATAAGCAAAAAGAAACATGATTCATCTCCATCCGCATCTCTTCTCATAGCTGCGTGAAACATTGGATGGGCAAAGAATCCTTGCGTCTTGCTGAATCCGACTATCCTCCCTAAGATTCCTGCAGACGTGTGTGGCGCAAGTCCTATCACATATTGACCGACAAGATCCTCTTTAGACGCGAGCTTATAGTATGGCTTTAATCCGTAAAGTTTTTCGAGGAGTTCGTCTATAAATTGTGATGATCTGAAAAGAACTTCATCTGCTGATTCATCTGGGCTATCCGGGGAACAGGGGAGTATTATATCTTGAGGTTTTATCTCGAGTATCTGATCATCTTTTACTAGAGGTCTTCCTTTCGTGTCTTTCAAATAGCCTATCTTCCTTAGTTTTTCTACGCTAACTCCTACTTCCTTTGGCTTGAAATGGGTTATCGGAATTTCAGAGCAATCATATCTTATAGTTCCATCTTTAAATACATATACCCCGTGCTTTGCTCGAAGTATGCCTTTCATTAAATGTTCGGGTATATGCAATTCGTTGACTGTCCCTCTTATCCCTTTTATCAGATCGGGATATATTTTTGTGTCGAGCTTCTTGAGAAGATTCTGGAATATTTCGCCGATGTTTACTGAATAATGTGAATGTGATTGTTTTATATGAGAAACATTCTTACAGTCTGTAGAATTGCATTCCTTGCAATACATCAACTGGACTGTCCTGCGATCGCATACATCGCAAACAGCAAACACTGTATTTCTCTGACATTTTTCGCAAAAGTATATTGGAAAGCTTGATGTTATTTTTCCGCGGATCATCGCTGCTTGAAACGATCTTAATTTTCCGCCCTCTTCTCCAACGGGGAATAATGTGTGCGGCTGACCTATAAGTTTTCTCATCTTTGCCTTTTCCGGTCGTCCCATTCTGGATCCTATAAACACTCCTGCTTTATCGCGTATAGGAAAACTAGAAACTGTGTTGACTATGTTAAGGACATCGTCATCAACAACTTCTCCCTTGCTCTTCTTATCAAATAGTTCATTTACTATCTTCTTCAGAGCCTCTACATCTTCCTTGACGAGCATATCGTGAATATTAAGAGAAGCTAGCAATGCTTGAGCATTATCTGATTCTATGACTACAAACTCATTATTTACGAAGAGGTGAGGTATTCCTATCAATTCTAGCGCTCTTTTTGAATCGTTTTTGGGGAGTATGATTTTTTCTATGATTCCGTCCTGCTTATTATCGTAATGGGCGATGTGCGCCGATTCTAACCAGGAAAGGAGCCCTTTGAATTCGTAAAGGTTTATGCTTTTCCAGAAATATGTGTATTGCGGGTGCAATGGAACTCCAAGCTTTTTTGATATCTCTATTGCGGCCTCGGCAGATATTTTCGTCTTGAGAGGTCTCTTGAATAATGAATCAAGCTTTTCTGTAGGTATTCTTATGAACTCTGATAGCTTGTCCATATCTATGCCGCGATGATCCGTATATATGTGTCCTTCAGCATCTTCTGATCTTGGAAATTTCTGGAGAGCCGTCTTCTCGAATTCTAATATCCAGAATTCTTGGCAATAGCCAGAAGGAACTAAGACGTGATTTCTGTTTAAGAAATCTCCATATGCTATCAATATATCCCCGAGATATAATATTTCTTTCACGTCTTTTTTGTGCTGCTTTGCTAATGCTTCTGAATCGAGCATGAGAACATTCCCATTATATAATCGGACTATTGGGCCATCGATAGTGTCGCAAGTCGTTATCGCTGTAGCTTTTCCGGGTCGCTCTACTTTTAATTGTGTAGCGGTTGCGATATAATTATTAAGCACGTGCATCGTTGCAGGGTGGATAGATTGCGCGCTATATCCTGATGTTCTGCCTCTTCCATATCTCAATCTGAATGCCCCATTCCTTAGAGGGTATCCGAGGACTGGTCTTCCGGCAACAAGATCCTTTATGTAGGTGTAATCAGGACTTATCTTTGATGTAGATACGTCTGATTTCTTTTTCATGGCCTTAGATTTTTTCTGTATGTCGAGATATTCTTCTAAGAATAGCCAATCATCCATTTGGAAATCTTTTCCCCACGCCTTTAATTGTTTCCATAATTTTGGGGCTTTCAAAGGTATACAATCAGTATACAATAAACAGAATCCGCTTCTGATAAGATTTGTGGGCACTCTTGGAAGATCCTTATAATTTGACACTTCTTTCTTTTCGCTTGATTCGGCGCCGATCATTATCGGAATGTGTTTCATCAAAAATTCCATTTCGTCCCGCCCCGGCATATATTGTCTCGGGCTAAATCTTGTGTGATAATCCTCAACTTCCGTGTATGTTCTCTTAGCCTCTATATCTGTAGCATCATACGTGGCATAGCCGAACTTCTTTCTCACATAATCGGCAATCAGGACGCATACAGCTGCTGCTGTTCCTCCAGCGTTCCTTATTGGCCCTGAAAAATTTATGCAAAAGAATTTTCCCTTGCCATCCATCCTGTCCATTATGTCTATATGTGTAAATCCCTCTATAGGACTTGAGACTACTCCGACAGTGACGTATGCAAAGCCTGTTCTTATCCCAATCTCGATAGCCTCTTTTTGATCTTTGAATTTACAGAATTTCTCTAGCGCCACTTCTTCTGCAATCCTAAATGCGACTCTCCAATCTAGCGTCCCATATTCTTTCTCTAATTCTGTTATCCTCTTTACTGCGCCAGAATTCTGAAGCTGCGGAGCGACGACAGCAATCAACCCTATTACTCTCTCGGCCATATTCTTTGCGAGTATTATCTCTGTCTGCTCCGTATAATCATAACCTTTCTTTCTGGCTTCTGTCGCGATCTTTACCTCGCGCATGCATGCTTCTTCTAATTCTTCGAAGTATTTTTGCATCTCTTTAGAGGCTTCAACCATTAGGCATCACCTGTGCAGGGGCCAATTGCTGAAGCACCTTATCCTCTGACTCCTGATCCTCTTTCGACAAAAAATTCATTATCTTCACTTCTCGAGTATGCATATCGACTAAAAACGCCCTTGCTGGTTGAGGCTCGAGCCCTCTACGCTCTTGTTCTTCTGTAACGGCACCCCAACATGAAGCGTTAATGCAAGTTACATTCCTATAATTAGTTACAGAAGCTCTATGAATATGTCCTGAAAGTATGAAGTCCGGAACTTTGTCTATCAATAGTGGATCTTTTTCGGGATCTGGAATGTATAATGTTGCTGTGTGTGTCGGAGCGAGATGCCTTCTCTGCAGCCAATACTTCATTATCAAGTCTGGTCGTTTCTGAGCGCCTAATCTTCTAATATTAAGTATGGCTTCTGAATAATATACTAAAGAGCCACCATGATATAACATTACATCAAGACCTCCGAAGCCTTTATCAGACTGGGCAAAGATATTTATCAGCGACGGATTGCTCACAGGTATTACATTAGGTATTTCGACTAGTGATTGTGCGTATTCTGCAGTTAGGGGTGGCTGCGGTTCGCTTATCCTTCCGACATCGTGATTACCGAGACAGATGAATACGGGAATGTGAGACGGTATGAGCGAAACATATTCTGCAAATTTTTTGTATTGATCTTTTATATCTATTATGGTGAGATCATATTCTTGTCCAGGATATATTCCTACGCCAGCAACGCAGTCTCCGACTATAAATACGTATTTGATCTTCGAAGCAGCTTCTTTCTGTTTCTCATTACCTATATCTCCATTTATCCATGAGATAAATTTCATGAATTCTTTTTCCAAAAAATATTTATTACCGACTTCTAAATCGGATATTACGGCAAAGTATCCATCATCAGGACTCTTCTTCAGCTCTTTTGTGAGTGGAACGTCCGGTATGAAAAGATTGTTTGCAAAGACTATCTGATCGCACGTCCCTGTAACGCCAATGACCTCGTCAAGCTGTATCTCTTCCGCGAGTTTGAACAAAGACTCATTTCTTTGCGTGACGACAACTTTAATCATCCCCGTCTGATCCTCAATAGTAAATAGTAAATTACCGGCTTTGGTGACGGCTTTGCCATAAACAACACCGACGAAGGCAACATTTTCTTTTTCTTTTTTGGAATTGATTCGCGATATTGATGTGAGATTCTGGAGTTCCTGCCTTGAACGCAATATTTTCTCGAGCTCTTTTAGACGAGAATTATATACGTTGACAAAATCATATACGGACCATTTTCTTGCCTTCTTATTATATGAAGAAAGTATGTTTATCTTGTTCTTTTGCATAAATATCTTCTTTTCATTTTCAGAATCTAAATTATCTTTGATTCTTACTGTTGTTTCAGCCGGAATTGGATTGGAAATGGAATTATCAATTCTGTCGGACGTAGTTAATGAAACTTTATCGCTGGTTGGCAAATCCTTTTCTTTTTCCTTATCCTTTCCGGAACCGTTTTGTATATATTCTAGAAAGCTTGTGTATAATTTTTTATCTTTGTGTTTTTGGGCCATTACTATTGCTCTCTCAAACTCCAAAACACTTATGGGCGTCTTCTTGTCAAGGATATCCATTATTTCTCTATCCAAGACAGCAAATTCTGAGGATATGGGTAGAGGTTTGTCCTTTATTTCTGATAATAATTCTGGACTTATCAGTATGTCGCCGTCAAGATAAAAAGATATTATTTCCTCATTGTTCATAGTAAATCACACAATTTTGAATAACATTACATTAATTGAAGGGAATTTTCGAGTAGGGATTTTATTTTAGTGTTAAGAGTGTCGTTCGTCATTACAGACACTTCTCTAGTCCTTCCATACCTTCCTTTCGAAATAACTTTGGCATTTATTATTCCCAAGAGATCAAATTCCGCAATCACATCACTAACTCTTCTTTGTGTTAATGGACGAAGATTAGTCTTTACACACAAATCTTTGTACAATAAGTATATGTCTCCCGTGAATACGTTTTGATTCTTTTTCTGATCAGATATCAATAATATTGAGTAGAGAACTAGTTGAAATTGTTTGGGATGCGTCGTGACTATATCTAACACCCTATCTTTTTCTATTTTTTCTTCAGCCTCATCGAGTTCAGTTATGGTTACTTTGTTTGTGTTCTTTCTTTCTGCGAGTTCTACGGCTACACGCAGTAATTCCAATGCTCGCCTAGCGTCGCCATGCTCTCTTGCGGCGTACGCTGCACATTTAGGTATGACATCCTCTCCCAATATGTCTGGCTTTATGGCATCTATTGATCGCTTCTTCAAAATATCTTGTATCTGAAGTGCGTTATATGATGGAAAGACAAGTTCTTCTTCGCTAAGAGAACTTTTTACTCTCGGGTCTAGGTTGTCTGCAAACATTATGTCATTGCTTATTCCGACTATCGATATCTGAGCATTTTTCAATTCAGTATTTATCCTTGTAAGATTATATATTACTTCATCACCTATCTTTTTTACAAGTTGGTCTATCTCATCAAGTATTAATACAACAATTTGTTTTTCTAAATCCAAAGTCTTATAGAATATATTATAGACCTCATCAGTAGGAAGACCTGTCGGAGGAATTGTCTTTCCGAAATGACGTGTTATCTCGGCTATTAACCTATATTCCGTGTCAGCCACTTTCTTTAATTTACAATTCATATAGATAAATTTTATAGGAATACCTTCTCTTCCAGCTATTAATTCTATATGCTTTATAGTTGCCTGTGTTGAGAGAGTCTTTCCTGAACCAGTCTTACCATAGATAAAGAGGTTTGACGGCCGTTCCAGACGCAATGCAGGAGCGAGAATCTTCACAATATGATTTATCTGCTCATCTCTATGTAGTATCTCTTCGGGATTGTATGAGCTTTGAAGTAAAGCTTTATTTTTGAATAGAGACTCTTTCTTTATGAACCCTTCAAGAAAATTTGCTACATCCATATTATCCCCCAAATATCAATTATAATTGTATAGTTCCAGAAGAAACAAAGGTTATATAAATATTTCTGCGTTTTAATAGAGGTGTTGTAGTATAATATACACCCCATCATTTCCTGTGGAGATTTGGAAATAAAAACAATAATTTTCACGTCTTGTTTTATGATAAAAATATACTTTTTTGTATAAAAAATATCAAAAATGAGCATAAAAAACAAAAATTATTACTTTCTAAAATAATTGTTAAATTATATATATTATAATTAATATAATATAATATATATAATATATAAT
>Ga0265322_10000395_pt1 | contig 18124 bp, 15 predicted proteins | sample 41222metaG_FD_193584 | JGI IMG/M metagenome (GOLD analysis project Ga0265322, IMG submission 193584) | Rhizosphere microbial communities from Carex aquatilis grown in University of Washington, Seatle, WA, United States - 4-12-22 metaG | ecosystem: Host-associated > Plants > Roots > Rhizosphere...
TGCAAGTCCTCGCCAGACGGAAGCATACTTGATCTGAATTCCGCGGTCTTTTTTTCCTGCCGCATCCATAATATCCATCCGCGTCTTAAAAAGATCGATCATCATCGGCAATGTTTCTTCTTTGCTCAATTTGATTTCGGCGGAAGTACGGTAACGGTACGTGCGTCCCGGAAATCCCATAATCATCGCAAATGATCCTTCGTCGAGCGGTTTCGATGAGATCGGGAGAAAAGCTTTCGGTTTGTACGGGACGTTGTCCTTTGAATATTTTGCGGGCTTCCCGTCCGGTCCGACATACGCGCGCATGAATCCAAAATCGCCGGTATGCCGGGGCCAGTACCAGTTATCCACTTCGCCGCCGTAATTGCCGATGGACGAAGGTGGTGCGTACACTAAACGGATATCGGTCAATTCCTGAAAACCGTACAGGAAATATTTTACGCCGTTATATGTTTCGGAGACGGAATATCGCAAGTCTCCGGTTCCCTTTGCGGCTTTTTCTATTTCAGAAATCTTTTGCTGAATTGCTTTCGCCCGTGATGGAGCGGACATTGTATCATTGACGGCGGCGAGAACTTCGTCGGTGACGTCTTTTATCGAAGCAACGATATTCGCCGTATACGACGGCACGGAAATTTCCTCGGATCTCGAATGCGCATAGATGCCGTTCTTCAAATAATCTTCCTGTACGGAACTGACCGATTGCAGCGCGCCGAAGACGACATGATGATTCGTAATGATGAGCCCCTCCGCCGAAACGAACGATCCCGTTCCGCCGCCCAGCAGAACGACGGCATCTTTCAGGCTCGATCCGTTCGCATTGTAAATTTGTTCGGGTGTGAGTTCCAGCCCGTGTTTTTTCATTTCCTGAAAGGGAAGCTTGTCGACTTGGGTCATCAGCCACATGCCCTCGTCACGCATGGCGAAATGTGCGAACGATGCAATGCAGATAACGACGATGCTAATACGCAGTATGATATGTTTCATGAAAAACTCCTGAATGTTAAGTTGTTTACTATGAATTTAAAAAAATAAAATGAATTATCGCGGCGCGTGCTCTTTGCGCAGTTCCAATCCTTTGACGATAACGTACGCGAGTAACGCAAACACAAAAAATACCAGTAGCATCCATGCATTGCTTTGCAGTGTGCCGATGATGGTGCGATAAATTTCCAATACCCACCGGTCGGTGGTTAGTTCTAAAACTGCATCGCCGGTTTTTACCGGATTGATGTATTTTTCTAAATCCCAAATCCGGACGCCGCCGGAAATTCCGACGACATAAATTGCAAACATCAGGTATTTACTCCATGCATGCGAAATGTCTTCGGCAATCAGTCTCTGCATGATTTTGGAAACCGGCGTGCGGAATACCCGCGCAACGATAAAGCATACCGCAAACGAAACGATAAAATCGACGACGAGCAATGTGATAAACATAATCGATTCCTTTCTACACAATGTTGAAGGAATGAGAAACAAAAAGCAGTTTTGAAGAACGGGAAAACGGAGTGATGGTTTACGTGAGATTAATGTACTATTTATCTATCGAATTTCATATCGACATTTTTCTCATTAATCTATTTTGCCTGTTAAGTGCGTTCATATTTTCGTTGTGTAATAATCAGTTCTGTTTTTGCAAAATAAAGCTCGTTATGTCTTTGATGAGCCCTTCCGCTAATGGTAAGGACGAGTTATTGTAAGTTGCTATATTCGCTTGCCTGTCACCCTCTACCGTTCGAAAAATATGATTCATTTTTTTAATCAAGACCAACTGCGATTTCCGATTTGCTCTTGAAAGTCGTTTCGCATCTTCAACCGTTATCTGAATATCATTTGTCCCCTGAATGATAAGAATCGGAATGGTGAGTTTTTTTATCTCGGTTTGCGGATCATATATAAACCACGAAATCAAATAGGGTTGAACACTGGGCCTGAAAAGTGAATTGAGAGCTGCGGGCACATTGTCGACCGTTCTTCCTTTTGTTAAACTGTCAATGATGGGATTTGATAGATCCTGCACTTCTTTCGGTTGATTACTCAATTGTTCCTTGATAATTTTGTCCGCCGCCCGTCCGGCACCGGCAATAGAAATAAACTTATCTGCAACGGTTGCCGCAATCATCCCGATGAGTGAACCTTCACTATGTCCGATGACGATAACTTTTGAAAACCGTTTGTCCTGTTGTAATAATTGTATCCACTCCTTTGCATCATTCACATAGTCATCGAAACGAAGGTCGGATTCATTTTTTCCTGCCGCCTGGCTTTCTGCAATTCCTCTTTTGTCGTAACGCAGGGAAGCTATATTATTTTCGGCAAGCCCGTAAGCAAGTTTCTTATAAGCATCACATTTCATTATAGGATTATTGCCATCCCTGTCAGTTGGTCCGGAGCCGGCAATTATTAATGCGACAGGAATTGTATTTAATTTCTTAGGAGTTGTTAGTGTCCCGAAGATTTGTCCGGTTTTCGTCTGCAAAGTAATCTGTGTTTCAACAAAAGTTGTGTCTTTATTCTCCGATACTTTTACTGTACTGTCTTTTTCTTTGATTTCTCTGGATAAATTCAACGGAAAAGATTGTCCGTGTTGCTTAAACGTTCCTGTAAAATTATTTTCTTTATCGAATGTTCCGGTATATTCAATGTTTGCATTTGAGACTTCAATGGTTAAGACCGGGTTTTCAAATCTTGTGGAAGTGACAGGAATTCCTTTGGCACCCTGGTCGGGACTATCCATTGTTGAGCTATATCCATTGTCCGCTTTGACGATATGAAAGACGACTCTTAATTGAGCTCCTTGAATGTTTAATACCCCATTCCACTGTCCAACGATGTTTTGTCCATATAAAGACAACGATGTCAAAAATGTCAATAGAATCAATGTTGTGTTTTTCATAGTCTTTTAATTTTAGTTTTTCTTATTTCTTTCAGTCAATAATAAAGTTGCGGTGCTGTCAAGCATGACAGATAAGATAGTTAAAGATGCAACAATAAGGAACGAGTTTTGGAATGATGGCAGAACGGATACTAATGTACTACTTATTCAGGGAATTACAAATCTTCTCCATCACTCGGTAGTGTCTCAGTTTTAAATAGACCCCATCTATAATCTTCCCCTAAAAGGGGAAGATGGAATTGCCCAGCTAAAAACATCCTCTCCTTTCAGGAGAGGATTATAGGTGAGGTCGTTGGCGAAAATGTTTTTTAAATTTTCCAAATTGGGGCATTACCCATGACTCGGTAGTGTCCTAATTTTCCCTAATTCACCCTTCTGCCGAAGGCATCCCCCGAAGGAGTCCTTCGGACCTTCGGGAGACTTCGCTCATGGTGAGTCCCGTTTTATAAGCGGGAAACCAGGACGGGATAAACAACTATTCAAATTAGGACAGCACCTATCACTTAGAAAGATTTTATCATTACCACTTCGACCGGGACATGAGAATTCTGACAATCAGCGGCAGTGCAAAGAACAACATGAGACTGGAAACCGAAAATCCCCCGATGACTGCAATGGCAAGAGGTTGCTGCATTTGCGATCCAGCGCCGATTCCCAGCGAAAGAGGAAGAAGTGCGAGAATTGCCGCAAGAGTCGTCATCAAAATCGGGCGTGTGCGCATTCGTGTTGCCGTGATGACCGCCTCCTCAAGCGGTACGCCGTCTTTGCGAAGCACTTTTATCGTGTGCAGAACGAATATTGCATTCTCTGCAACGATACCGATGATCATGATAATGCCGACAAAACTGGAAATGTTGAATGAACTTCCGGAAATCCACAATGCTCCGAACACTCCGAACAACGAAAGCAGTGAGACAATGAAAACGGCGATAGGAACGGTATAACTTTCGAATTCGAAAATGAGAACAATACACACCAGAAGAAATGCCGCGAGTGAAACGAGAAGCAATCCCCGGAACGATTCCTGTTGTGTCTGATACACGCCGCCGTATTCGAGGGTGATGCCGGCGGGAAGAATGAGTTTACGTGCAAGTTCTTTTTGAATGTCGGCAATCGTTCGTCCCAAATCGCGTCCTGAAATTCGGGCGGTGACAGCAACGAACTGGCGCAATCGTTCACGATGAATTTCCGTTTGGCCGGCAGTCCGTTCGATCCGGGCAACGCTTTTGAGAGGAATAATTTTTCCCGATGTATTCGTGAGCGAAAGATCTTCGATGGCTCCGATATCTTCTTGAAGCACTTTTGGAAAACGCACACGGATAGCAACCAACTTTTCTCCATATTGAACTTGTGTTTCCGCTTTTCCCTGAATCATCGTTTCCAACTGCTCGCTGACATCGGACGGTCGGAGTCCGGCAATGGCACAACGCACCGGATCAACGGTGACCATCAACGCCGGTCCCGATATCACGATGCCGTGAAAGGCATCTACTACGCCGGGTACGGATTGAATCACCGAATCGACATTGCGGGCGGTTGCTTCTATTAACTTTTGATCGTCACCGAAAATTTTTATTTCAATGGGAGACGGCGAGTTCGTCAAATCACCGATGACATCCATCATCAACTGTCCGAAATCGATTTGCAACGATGGTTCACTGCTTTCAATCTTAGTTCGCACTTCATCCATGACATCATCAATGGATCGGCTCCGTTTTTCTTTCAATCGTACAAGATAATCTCCGTTATTCGGTTCGGTGAGAAAGAAGCCGAGCTGTGTTCCTGTTCGTCGCGAATACGACTCGACTTCCGGAACACTCATCAAAATTTCTTCAACGTGCATCAGTATGCGGTTCGTCTCATCCAGCGACGTTCCCGGCGGAGAGGTATAATCCAGCACGAACGTTCCTTCATCCATATCCGGCATGAAGCCGCTGCCGATGTGCAGGTAAAAGAAATATGCCCCGCCCAAAATGACAATGATGATAAGCGGAACAAGAATTGTCCTGAATTTCATCAGCCGGTGCATGGTAGCTTCATACCACACGCCGAATCGTGAGACCTCAAGTTCCTTTTTGACTTCGCGGTCTATATCTTTTTCCCGAAGGAACATCGACGCAAGGAGCGGACTGAGTGTAATGGAAAAAAAGAACGATAACAGAAGCGATATCACCATCGTCAATGAAAGGGAAGTAAAGAACGCGCCCGTAACTCCACCGAGAAACGCCAGCGGGATGTGGATGACGATCGTACTCGCCGTTGAACCGATTATTGCAGGCATCAGTCCGTGTAATGCTTTTGTGGCTGATGCAGAAAATGTAACTTTTGCTTCGCCTGTTCCTGCATCATGCATGGAAAATTGAGTAAAAATATGTTCGATGATCACGATGGAATCGTCGATGATGAGCCCGACCGCGGCAGCCATGCCTCCCAGTGTCATGATGTTGATCGATTTACCGAAGGCGTAAAGGATACCGATGGTAATTGCAATCGTTACCGGGACGACGAGCGCCATGACAAGCGTTGTACGCCAGCTTCGGAGAAAAATGAAGAGCACGACCATCGAGAGAAGAACGCCGATGACGATACTGTCCCGCGTACTCATGATCGACTTCCGGATAAAATCTCCCTGGTCATAAAATGTTTCAAAATGAACGCCGCGCGGAAGTTTCAATTGGGCAATTTCATCTTTGACGTCAAGTCCGATTTTGACCGTACTGCCGGTCGGTTGTTTCATGATATTCAGAAGAACCGCATCTCGGCCGTGAGCCGTCGTCCGGATTGTGCGGTATTCCGTCGATGACGTTACCGTTGCAACATCCCGCAAGAATATCGGAGTTCCATTCCGGACAGCGACGACAACGCCGCCGATTTCCTGTGCATTTTTTGTCAAACCGGAAACGAGCGAGAGATACAATTGATATTCGCTGGCAACGAGGCCGCCGGAGGCAATGAAATTTGTTTTTTCCAGTGCATCGCTTACCTGACGGATATCCAAACCGTACTCGGTGAGTTTTGCCGGAGATACAATGACGGCAAACTCACGCGTGTCCCCGCCGGTCACTTCGATTTTTGCAACGCCGTGCACGCGCATAAGCGTGGGTCGTATCTGGTACAGCGCGATATCCCGCAATTCGACCAGGCTGAGTGAATCGGATGTCAAGCTGTATCCCAAAATCGGGAAAACACTGACCATCATCTGTTCGCTTTGAATGGTTGCAGTGGCAGGCAATGTGGTTCGCGCATTTGCTATTCGTCCCTGCAATAAAAGGAGTGTCTGCTGAACGTCCGATCCCCAATCGAGATTCAAAGAAATTTCCGTTGAACCGCGGCTTGTCGTCGATCGGATAATATTGACGCCGGGAATCGAGCTGGCAATTTCTTCGAGAGGCTTGGTGACTTCAACCATCATCCGCTCCGTCGGCTGTTCGCCGTTATCGGCAAGAATGACGATCCGTGGAAATGTAATATCGGGGAAGAGTGAAACGGGCATTTGTGTCAACAGCGCGATGCCCGATGCAACGAGAACCGCTACCGTGAAAAGGAATGCCCTTTTATGTTTTTGAAGATACTCAAACAACATTACCGGACCTCGACATGTGTCGAATCTGCGAGTCCGTAACTTCCTTCAACGATAACGGGCATGCCGGATTTGAGCTGGCTGGAATGAATTTCGATCAGCGAATCGGCTTGAACGCCAACTTCCACATCGATCTTTCTCGCAATAGAATCAGGAGTTATGGTGAAAACAGAATATGATCCCGTCTCATCGTCTCTGATCAATGATCGTTTCGGAACAAAAAGCGCGGCGTTGCGTTTTCCGGTCACGATTGAAACCGAAGCGATCATTTCCGTTCGGATCGGATTATTGATTTGTGATTTTTCGTCATCGAACCGAAGCCGGACAGGCACGGTCTGACTTTCAACAACTGCCTGCGGACTGACTGCATCCACCGTTGCATCGAATTTTCGTCCGGCGATAGATGGAAAGTCGATAAATGCTTTCTGTCCGATCTTGACGGATCCAATATCCTGAATCGGAACCTGTGCAACAACGACGACGGTGGAGAGGTCGATAAGCGTTGCAAGTTCTGCATTCTCTGCAACAACTTCGCTTTCACTCACAAGCCGTTGAGAAACATATCCGTCAAATGGCGCTTTCAGAACAGCGACATTATCCGACCGGTTTGCCAGATCGAGCATTTGTTTTGCTTCCTGTTTCTGCTGATCGGTTGTTGCCGACTGGAGCAAACCTTCAGCGCCGGCAATCGTTGCCTGGGCTTCTTTCGACCGGATAATTGCAATCACATCTCCGGAATGGACCGATGTTCCTTCCTGAATATGCAGTGTCGTGACGATTCCTGCGATCGGTGAATAGACTTTCTGCTTGCGAAGTGCATCCGTTTTTCCCACACTGCGAATTGTTACCGAAGCGGTTCCGCTCGAAATGATTGCAACGGTTACGGGAACTTTGACGTTGGCGCTCTCCGCCGATTCTTCACCTCCTTGCCGTCGAACGCATCCGGCAAGCATCAGGGCCATCAAAATCACAAAAATTATTTGTTGTCTCATCGTTCTTCTTCCGTTGTCAGTTGAACTATTCTTGCCGAAATCGATTGAATCTCTGCCGATGTTCCCAGCGCCGCCACTTCCGAGTCGTTTACCAATTGCTGTGCGCCGAGAACTTCAACGGCAAGAGCGCTTCCGCCGGCATACCGCGCTTTTGTCAGCAAAAATAAATCTTTTGCTTTTGCCGCATTGCGCCGCAACGTTTCGAGTTGTGTTAGCTCATTCTTTCTTTGAAGTCGGAGGCGTGACATTTCACCGCTCAGTTTCCGCTCCAGCAGTGTTCCTTCCGTTGAAAGGGAATTGAGTTCAAGTTCTTTCTGCTCTTTCCGCAAGCTTCTTCCACCCCAATCGAAGATCGGAAATTCCGCGAGTATGCCGACCGAATAACCGAAACTGTTGTAGCGGTCTCCGCCCGGCAGTTTCAGATTTTCGACCGATGTGAGTAATCCCGCGTCGCCAAATAATGACAGGACCGGATATGCTTCATGTTCCGCCAATGATACGTCCAAAGCGCTTTTCTGAATTCCAGTTCGTGAAAGTTCCAGATCGAGAACATTGCCGGACAAAGTATCGATCGGAACGTCGATAAGATTATCCAATGTCCCCACCGCCATCAATGTTGTATCGATTGTTCCTCCGAGTAGTTCCGCCAGCGAATATCGCGCGATGTTGTACAATACTTCTGCGTGATTCAACTCGACTCTGGCATTCGACAGTTCCACATCGGTTCGGAGGACATCGCTTTCGCCCGTTCCGCCGCCGTGAAATCGCCGCTGTGTCAGTTCAAGATATTCCTGAAGCTGATCGACTGTTTCCCTACGCAATGTGGTTTCTTGTTGATACCGAAGAACATCGATGAAAGCAATCGTGACCGAATATTTCAAATCGCGCTGAACCGATTGAAGCTGGATGTTCGCTTCCGTTATGCCGATTGAGAGTTGATCCGATTTCAACGAACGCGTTCCGCCATCATAAAGTGATTGTTGAACGAGAACCTGCGCGCCTAATTGTCCCTGATTGGTAATGACCGGATCGTATCCGAACGACGGATTGGCAGGAGCGTAAATTGCAGAAATTTCCGATTTGATTTGCGGAAGTCCGGTGGAATTGATTTCCGACCGTGCCTTCTCGCTTTGTTCGCGGTCATTTCTCGCAACTGCCATCTGCAGATTATTCTTGAGAGCGAGTTCAATTGCGTGTGAAAGCGTTATCTGATTCTGGCAGTATATTCGTTCCGGAAAGAAACAAGCGCAGAGAGATGCTGTGACCAAAAAAATGAATTGCCGGAAAACTTGGCTTCTGCAAATCATGGAAAAATCCGGAAGTTCGGTTGGGAGCTCATTTAACTGCGAGAATATTGAGAAATAATGTCCCTGAAGGTAACAAATTTCCGGAAGGAAGGCAAAAATAGTTCCGTTATTTAATGAATCGTTGCTGTTTTGGCAATCGAAAAATCCGCGCCGGCACTGCTGGTCGACATGAATTTCGGGTTGATGATGCCCGGAATTTTCCGATCCAGCGTTATCATGACACTCTTGATTGAAGCATTGGCATAATTGGCAGCATGAATATTAAACGACCCTGCTCGTGCTGGTATAGCTGGAAGAGTCACTGTTGTTGTCGTATCGGAGCCGGTGTAATATTGTGTGAGGACAACCGACGTGGCGTGTGTACTGTCGATGTTTTGAAAAGTGACCGACATATCCTGACTCCGGTTTTGCGTCGACGGCACATTCAGCGTCGTGAGATCTGCTGGTGTCGTGATCGTGTTGCCTCCGAACACACTGCCGTCGCCCAGCGTAATGATGAATTTGTAGGTCGACTTCGGGAGCGGTGCAAGGCTTGATGCGTAATACGGCAAACCGAATCCATCATTCTGAACCCACATGGCGGTTCCGTTGACCGTGATGCCGCCATTTTTGATGGTGGCGCTTCCGCCATTCTTATCGTATAAATAAACTGCAATTTGAAGGTAATTTGTTCCGTCGGACGAGATTTGTTTCACGACTTGCGCGACAACCCGGAGCGATGATGGATCGTCGATGATCGCGTTATTTAACGGTGAAGTGCAAGACCAACATATTAAGCACGCACTGATGGCAACCAAAATCGTAATGATCGATTTCATATTCTGCTCCTTTGAAAAGTTCCCGGTGTCCAGCTAGTTTCCTGTGATCGAGACCGCAGTGTTAAGGAACGAATGTACGGAATGATGGTTGAATGAAGGTACGATTAATCCGGGGAATTTCAAATCAGCAGAGTAAATAACCGGCGTATGTTCAATTTTCCAAAGATTTATTCGTGCTTTATATTAATTCCGATTATCAGCCAAAAAATCCAGACTATCAATGTAATGACGGCAATGGTAAGAGGAAACCAAAACGCTGTAATCGTACAAACAGAGTAAAGTAACAATGCAAAATATCCATATTTACTGCTTGCGCGAATTTCCATTGTGGATTTTTCATTTTTTCCCAATTGATTGTTCAATGCCGTTCTGCATATTAAAATCCAGCCGATAGCTTGTAATCCCAAAACAGAATTATAAAGAACTACCGCCGGTGCGGCGTGGTCGGTTAAAATATATTGGCCCAACAACGAGGTGGGAAATGGAATGAAGACAACCGTCAGCAACAAAAAACCATTGGCATAAATAAATGAGGAGGATGATTTATTGACCAGTTTCAAACCGTTGTGATGATTGACCCATGTTATCAGGATGATAGCGAAACTTAAAAGAAAAGCAAAAATGGATGGAGTAATATGCTTCAGCGCAAACCAGAAATCAGCATCGTTATTAATGCTTTCTGTTGAAGGGATTTTAATATCAATAATCAACAGTGTTAGAGCTATTGCAAATACTCCATCGCAAAAAGTTTCTAATCGTGAGTTGGTGCTTGTTTCTGCCATGTTATATCGGTTGTTTGTTTTGAAAAGTAAATGATGTTCACACTATCGTTTCGTAAACAACAGGATTCTGTCATTGGGATCTTTCAAATTCAGAAGATTATTTGACTGTCGCCCAAAACTCGACTTCCGCCCGTGCGCCGAACGCGAGGCCGGTCGTTCCGAATGCACTTCTCGCCGGTAAACGCTTTTTCGAAAAATAGGTCCGGTAAATACCGTTAAATGTTTGCCATTCTTTCATGTCCGCCAGCATGACCGTGCACTTGACCACGTGGTCCATCGAAGATCCGTTTCTCTCAAGAACTTTTCGGACATTTTCCATAATTTGCTTTGTCTCTGCTTCGATTCCGCCCGGCACAACTTTGCCGGTGCTATCCAGGCCGATAATTCCGGAAAGATAGAGCATGTTGCCGACACGAACAGCATCAGAAAAGGGAAGCGGTGAGGTTGTGTCTGCTTTCAGATATTCAACTGTTTGTTGTGCTTTTGCAAAAGAGGCAATCAAAAAAAGACAGAAGATAAACAACGCAAAATGTTTCATGAAATTCTCCTCTGAAAATGATTATTTGTATAAATCTCCATCGAGATACTTCAATCCGGAATCGACAATAACGGTAACGATTTTCTTTCCCGTCCCGATAATTCTTGCCCGTTGAATCGCCGCCCACACGTTTGCACCGGATGTTGTTCCTCCGAATATTCCTTCCATGCGCGCTAATTTTCTGGCGGTTTCAATCGCATCTTCATCTTTGACCGCAATGATTTCATCCGCTAAATCGGCTCTATATATAGACGGCACAAATCCGGCGCCGATACCTTCCAATTTATGCTTTCCCGAAATATCACCGCCCGAAAGCGCGCGCACGTGGTACGGCTCGATGGCGATGCAGCGTATGTTCGGTATTTCTTTTTTGAATACTTCCGCGTTTCCGGAAAAACATCCGCCGGTCCCGACTCCCATAATAAATTCGTTGATATTCTTGCCGAGCACTCCGATGATCTCTCGGGCCATCTCGTGATATGCATTCCGGTTGTCGATATTATTAAACTGGTCGGTCCAGAATGTGTTCGGTTGTTTACTTAATTCTTTTGCACGAGCAACCATCGAGTCGATAAGTTTTGCTGTGATCGAACCATCGCCGCTGGGGAATATTTCCAGTGTAGCTCCGAATGCCTGCATGGTCTGGAGTTTTTCTTTTGCAAAAGCATCGGAAGATACGAAGTGTGCCTGGTAGCCCTTGGTTGCGCAAACCATTGCCAGCGAGCTGCCCGTGCTTCCGCCGGTATAATCGATCACTCTGCCACCCGGTTTGAGCTGACCTCTTTTTTCGGCGCCTTCAATCATCGAGAGCGCCATCCTGTCTTTCATGCTTCCGGTGGGATTAGCGCCTTCATATTTCACAAATATTTCGGCACAGCCGGGTTCCGACAGGCGTTCTAATTTTATGAGCGGTGTTTTTCCTATTGCGTTCATTTTTTTTTATTTGTAATTAATATGATAAACGTGTTGTAACGAAGTTCCCGGAGGAATGCTTTCGGCATATCCTCCGAAGGAATCCTTCGGAGGATTGGGATTTTCTGTAACGGCCGAAAATACAGAATTCTATAAATTATTACGCTCCACCGGTTGTCGGGTCGATGATTGATTTTATTTCTGATACAACGTTTGCCGGGAAACCGCCTTGTTGTGCATGTTCACGAACCATTTTTTCATTCGGCGCGATGTACACACAATAGATTTTGTCTCCGGCGACATAACTCTGGACCCATTGTATTTGTGGTCCCATATTGATCAGCACCCCGCAGGACTTCTGTGAGATTGCATGAAGTTCCTGTTGTGATAATTTGCTTGCTCCCGGGATATTACGTTCGATGATGTACTTCGGCATATGACAGCTCCTTGTATGTGTTATGGGTTTAGTGGATTCAAATCTTTTTTCTTCGGTTTAGCTACGAAAGAGCAGAACAGTGTCGGTCGATAGTATTAATCAGCGCTGACCGAGTACAGAACATAACCCTGCAGTTGGTAATTCGATAATACCGTCTGTGCGGTGAGCGAAACTTTTATTTCGGGCAGAAGGTTCTCTTTAGTGATTTCAAAAAATGCCATCGCCTGTCCGCAGGCGATAAACTTTGCCCCGACGTTTTCAAGGTCGTGTAAAATTTTCAAGTTCGGATTGTCGATGGAATGTTTTTTCTGATAGTATGCATTGTTCGCGACAGCTTCAAGAGCTGGACCATGAACGACGATCACCGGGAAGAGTTTGTTCGCCGGAATCCCCGATGCAACATGGAGGTTGAGTATGCGGACAACTTCATCGAGACCGCTGTTGATTTCTTTGGCAAGCGAATCGGGATTCTTGGCGGTCACCGAGAACAATAATTTGTAATCGCGGTTTGGGTCGGGAATTTCGGTGGGATCGGCAACCGGTATGACGCCGCTGAATTTGCCGCCTTTGATGAGAGGATACTGAACCATTGCCATAAGTTTTGCCATTTTCAGAGAATCTGCAGCCATTTTTGCGCGGGCAGGATTATCCGAAGTGCTTTGCGAGCTGGATGCACATCCCGAGAGGATGATTGCAGTGACAATAATGACGAAGAACGTGGTAATGAATTGTTTCATGAGTGAGTCCTTTTGGTTTGATAGTTTGCTGGTTAATTCGTTATACATTGTGCAACTATTTGCGAGCGGACGGCAATTGTCCAATGTTGATATTTTGGATTGGCGGTAGTATCATTGACCTTTTATTATTACTTTCCATCCTACAGATGTCATTTTCAATTTCATGATGTCTTCGTGACCCTGAGAATCATTAGTATCAGTAGACCATAATCGATAAACTACATAACAGGTGTCGTGTCCCTCTTTCACGGAGCCAATGATCTGCACGTCGAGTTTTCTGTTCTGATATTTGCCGAAAGATTTCTTGAATAGGGTAGGCCAGAAATATATAAAGAACCGTTTTGGATCCAGAGCTTTCACGGAATCGAGATTACCTTTCTCACCTAGAAGCTCCTCTTGTAGGGTTCTTGATGTTGTCGAGTCCAAACCTCTAGCAGCATCCAATTCCATAAGGACATTCTCTTTGGCTTGAAAAAGGCTTTCGTCGGAATACAGATCAACTAAAGACATACTGCCGGCCAATAGTCGATTCCAATATTCCCTGGAAACACTATCTGGATTCGACATGTCTACATTTGTGTCGACGCTTTGTGATAAAAGAGGAAGAGGACAAAAAATCAGGATGAAAACAATTTTTGTTTGTCTCATCAGTAACTCCTTTTGGTTTAGGATTTTTCTAATTCATCCATAAGTCAAATCCCCCAAGATTTCTTTGAGTATAATGATTTTCTTTTCCGGAATCAAGTATGTGCGACTCACCTCCAGCCAAGTAACTTCCTTGAAGGTGAGTCGCACGTTGCTTTCCGTGGTGTCAGGTCTTCCGACCTAACCGGGAAGATGGAGTCCACTTGAGAAGTGGGCTCCATCTATCGCCTCGTGATGTCACTTCACGTTCAACGTCCGCACAAGCCAGAGACTCAGATCGGGATAAAACATGATGATGCAAAGCATGATCAATAAAATCACAAGAAAGGGAAGCACGGCACGATAAAGTTGCGTGATGGGTCGCTCGAAACGAAGACTGCCAATGAATAAATTCAACGCAAGCGGTGGAAGCATGTAACCGATCTCGAGGTTCAGCAAGAATGTGATGCCGAGATGCACCGGGTTGATGCCGTACTGGGCGGCAATCGGAATAATCAATGGCACAAAAATAATGATAGCCGAAAAAATTTCAATCATATTGACGATGATCAGAATACCGTTCAACAATACAAGAAACAAAAATTTATTCTCGATAAAACCGTGAATCCATCCGAACATCTGCTGTGGAATCTGCGCGTCGATGAAATAGTTCGTCAATCCCAATGCCGTTCCCAGAACCACAAAAATCGCTCCGAAGAGCATCATGCTTTTCCGTATGACCTGCGGGATGTCGGAAAATAATTTCAGGTCTTTGTAAATGAAGACTTCAATCACAACCACATAAAATGCCGTGATGGCGGCGGCTTCGGTTGCGGTGAAGAAGCCGGCATAAATCCCGTAAATGACGATAATCGGCAGCGGAATTTCCCACACCGAAACACGCACCGTTTGAAGAAGCGTTTTCCAATCAAATGGAGTTTTGTGTACGTGCGTCTTCATGCTGACGAAAATCGAATATCCCGCAAGCAAAACAATCAGCAGAATGCCGGGCAGAAGTCCTGCAACGAACAGTTGGTTGATAGAGATTTGTGCCACGACGCCGTACAAAATAATCGGTAAGCTCGGCGGAAACAGTAAACCCAAACTCCCGGTCGTGGTGAGAAGTCCGAGAGAAAAATTTTCGCGGTATCCTTGCTTGAGCAAAATGGGGAAGAGAATTCCGCCGAGTGCAACGATGGTCACGCCCGAAGCCCCCGTGAATGCCGTGAATATCGCCGACGATAGAAGCGCTACGACTGCCAATCCGCCGGGAATCCATCCGAATGCCGCTTGTGTGAGATTTAATAGGCGTTGCGGCGATTTCGATTCTGCCAGAACATAACCGGCAAATGTAAACAGCGGAATTGCGATGAGTGATGGAAAATCGTTGAGACGTGTCATCTCGGCGATGATGAATTGAGCTTCACCGCCGGACGATGAAAATAAATACAACGCCAGGCCGCCGATCAATACGAACAGCGGCGCACCGAATAGCGACAACAGCAGAAGAATAATGCCGACGATAACGAGCGTCATACCGTTTCGGAGGATTGTTGTTTGGTAATGTTCGGCGCGTTCGTGAAGAAGTTACGCCCGTTGCGAATGACGTTAAAAAAGAATTCGAGAGTCATCAATCCGAAACCGATCGGAATAATCGAAAAGTATAATCTTCTCGGAAGTTCGAACAGGTCTTTTTCTTCAGCGCCGATCGCTTCAAAAAGAAATTGCATTGCGGCTTTTGCAAGAAGAAACGAAACAATGCAAGCCAATATGTCTATGATAGTTCTGACTGCATGAATTGCACGCGGCGGTAGGAACCGGTTGAGAATATCGACCCCGAAATGTTTTTCATCCTTCGTCGCAAGTATCGCTCCGAGAAATCCAACCCACACCACGATATACCGGAGAAACGGATCCGCCCAGAGAAATCCGAACGAGAAAACATTCCGGAGAACGACTTGAAGAAACGACAAGCCAACCATCACCAGAACGAAGATGACAAGTAGCGACCGTTGTGTAAACGCCAACCCGTTGCTGATTTTTTCAAGAGCTTTTATCATCGGAGAAGTTTGATGCGGAAGGTTGTTCCTTTTCCCGGCTTGCTTTCTTTGACGAAGATTTTCCCGTTGTGATACGTTTCGATAATGCGTTTTGAAAGACTCAGTCCTAATCCCCATCCGCGTTGCTTCGTGCTGTAGCCGGGGCGGAAAATATCCTGCTTCGATTTCAGATCGATGCCTTTGCCGTTATCTTTGACATCGATAAAGACAGCATCACCTTTCGGTGCGATGGAAAACGTAATTTTTCCGTTGCTGGTTTCCATGGCGTCGATGGCATTCTTGATAAGATTTTCGACGACCCATTCGAATAGCTCCCGGTTGATGCGAACCGGTGTCGGTTTGTCCGTGTCGACGGTAATTTCAATATTTTTTCCCTGACCGAAACGGGAGGGAAGCCGCTGTTGGAAATAATTGATGACGGATTCGATGACTTCGACAAGATTTTCCTCGCGCAATATCGGTTTCGAGCCGATCTTTGAAAATCGTTCCGTAATTTTATTGAGGCGGCCGAGATCGTGCTCCATGTCGGCAATCGTCGAACGCTGTTTCGGATTGTCGGCGGCATATTCTTTCATCATCTCGATCCATCCCATCAGGCTGGAAAGCGGCGTGCCGAGCTGGTGAGCGGTTTCTTTCGCCATCCCGACCCAGATATTGCTTTGTTCATTCCGCTTGATGTAACTGAAACCGATATATCCCATCAAGATGAACATTCCCGCTACGCCGATTTCGAGGTAGGGTAGCCAGCGCAAGCGCGTGATCAATTCCGATTCGCCGTAATGCAAGTGCTGTACGATAGAATCGGTTTGTGAAATTTTGATGACAACACTGATCGGAGGATTTTCTGAATCGAGTTTTCGTACGACTGTTTCAAGAAAATCTTTTTGTTCCGCCGGGGTGAGAGAAGAATCGAGATCGATATTGCGTGCGTTGATGCGGTAATCCGGCATCGGATGATTATCGTTGTCCGTCAACAACATCGGGAAGTCGATGGAGGTAATGATCTCGTTGAAAATAAAACTGTAATCGGATTGATCGAGACCGCGGTCGGTTGTCGGACGGTTGGCAATGAACTCCAGCGATTTGGCATGAAGAGTTGCGATGTCCCGTTCCCGCTGTAATAATTCGCGGACAAGTTGTTGGGTGTAAAAAAGTGTTCCGACAACAATCAGGACGGCGGTTGCGAGCAGAACAATTTTAATATTTGCCGATCGAGGACGGGTCATGGAGCGTATCAATCGACAAAAATTGTTTGATCGCGCCGCGCGCCGACGGAAACGATCTTCACTTTTGTGCCGGTGAGTGTTCCCATTGCCGCAATATATTTTTTTGCGTTCTCCGGCAAGTTTCCGAACGATGTAATGTGTGATGTCTTCGATTGCCAGCCGGGAAATGTTTCATAGGCCAGCGTAATCGATTTTAGGGAATGTGCATCGGATGGAAAGGATTTCAATTCTTTTCCGTTGACCTGATATCCTGTGCAAATGTTGATTGTCTCGAACGAATCGAGTACATCGAGTTTGGTGATGGCGATGTGATGAATGCCGTTGATCATCGCGGAATATTTCAGACTGAAGGCATCGAACCAACCGCACCGCCGGGGTCTGCCGGTTGTCGCTCCGTACTCGCCGCCGATTTCACGAAGCGTGTCGCCGGTTGCATTTGTAAGTTCAGTCGGGAACGGTCCGTTGCCGACGCGCGTGGCATACGCTTTGACGACGCCGAGAATCGACGTTACTGCGGTCGGCGGAATTCCCAATCCCGTGCACGCCCCGCCCGAGGTCGGATTGGAAGATGTGACGAACGGATATGTTCCGTGGTCGACATCCAGCAACGCGCCCTGTGCTCCTTCGGCGAGAATCCGTTTATTGTTTTTCAAGGCAGAATTAAGATAGAGCGCCGTGTCGGTGATATACTCATCGATTTTTTTATCGAACGATTCATATTCCTCAACAATCTTATCGACGTTCAGTTCCGGATTGCCGTAAATCTTATTGAGTATCTGATTTTTTTCTTCGATGTTCCGTTTCAGTTTGGCAACAAAAACATCGCGGTTCAACAGGTCGACGATACGGATGCCGGTTCTCATGAATTTATCGATATATGCCGGCCCGATGCCGCGTCCGGTCGTGCCGATTTTTTCCGAGGTTTTCTCACGGATGGTGTCGAGCAATTTGTGATACGGCATGATGAGATGTGCATTATGACTGACCAGCAGACGTCCGGTAATATCAATGTTGAGCGATTGAAGCTGCCGGATTTCATCCATCAATGCAATCGGATCGATGACGACGCCGTTGCCGATAACGCATGTGACATGCGGATGAAAAATACCGGAAGGAATGAGGTGGAGGACATATTCTTTTTCTCCGATGACGACGGTATGTCCGGCATTTGCGCCGCCCTGGTAGCGTGCAACGATGTCGATATTCTCGCTAA
>Ga0265322_10000400_pt1 | contig 17875 bp, 15 predicted proteins | sample 41222metaG_FD_193584 | JGI IMG/M metagenome (GOLD analysis project Ga0265322, IMG submission 193584) | Rhizosphere microbial communities from Carex aquatilis grown in University of Washington, Seatle, WA, United States - 4-12-22 metaG | ecosystem: Host-associated > Plants > Roots > Rhizosphere...
GTTGCAAAAGAAAAATCGATCCTTGCCCATTGCATTCATTTTTCGAAAAAAGATTTTGAACAATTGCGGAAAACAAATTGCTGGATGGTTCATCATCCACGATCGAATATGAACAATAACGTCGGCTATGCGCCGGTTCACGAATTTGGTACTCGGGCGGCGATGGGGACCGATGGGTTCCGTGCCGATATGTTCGAAGAAGCGCGTTTCGGATTTTTCAAACATCAGGAATCCGGAAATCCGGATCATCCGGTCGATATGACAGCATTACTTTCCGGTAATCAAAGAATGATTTCCGAAATTTTTAGGCGGGATTTCACTGCGCTTTCCAAAGGTTCGATTGCCGATCTTGTTGTGATCGATTATGTATCTCCGACTCCGGTGACTGTGGATAATCTTCGCGGGCATTTCCTTTTCGGGATGCAATCGTCCATGATCGAATCCGTCATGTGTAACGGGAAATGGATTGTGAAGAACCGGGAAGTGCTTGGCGTTGATACTGCTTCGATTTTCGAGAAGGCTTCCAAAGCCGGGAAAAAACTTTGGGACAGGATGCAAAAGATGTAATGGTGAAGGCGAATTCATGACAGACCATAAAATCATCGGTAAACCCGAACGCCGGGTCGATTCGTTAGGCAAAGTGACCGGTACGGCAAAATATGCCGCCGATTATAATATTGCCCACCAGTTATTCGGAAAAGTTCTTCGCTCGAAATATCCGCACGCTAAAATTTTGTCGATCGATGTCACCGCGGCACAACAGCTCGATGGAGTTGAAGCCGTACTTATCGCAAAAGATATACCGGGCGAAAAATCATTCGGTATCATTTTGAAAAATCAGGCGATCCTGGCGAACGAGAAAGTCCGGTATCTCGGCGATGGCGTCGCTCTTGTTGCTGCCCGAACAGAAGAGATTGCCCGGCAAGCTGTATCTCTTATCGATGTTCGGTATGAACCTCTTCCTGTCATTTCCGATCCGGAATTTGCCATGACGGATGAATCTCCCAAAATTCATGGCGGTGATAATTCGTTCGTTCATCATCATGTCAAAAAAGGTGATGTGGAAAAAGGGTTTGCGGAAGCTGATTTCATCATCGAACATAAATTCAAATCTCAATTCATCGAACATTCCTATATCGAACCGGAAGCCGTTCTTGCCGAACCGTTGGAACATGGGGGAGTGAGAGTGACCGGATCTGTGCAGAATCTATTTTCGAGCCGCAGGTCGGTTGCGGCAGCATTAAAACTCGACCTGAACAAAGTGCAAATTATTCAGGCAACTCTCGGCGGATCGTTCGGCGGTAAAGATGAAGCCATGACATCGATGTGTTGCCGAGCTGCTCTTCTTTGTTTGACCACCGGTAAGCCGGTGAAGATGGTGAATACGCGCGAAGAGTCGATGCTGGAAAGTTACAAGCGCCATCCTTACGTCATGTATTACAAATGGGGTGCAAAAAATGACGGCTCTATCACTGCAATGGAGAGCCGTTGTATTGCTGATGGCGGTGCGTATGCTTCGATGAGCCAATTCGTTACATGGCGTTCGGTCGTGCAAGCAACGGGACCGTATTATTGCGACAATGTAAAAACCGACGTCTATGCAGTCTACACCAACAATAATTACACCGGTGCAATGCGCGGATTCGGATCGCCGCAGGTAAATTTCGCGATCGAATCGATGATGGATGAACTTGCTGAAAAAGTCGGAAAAGATCCTCTTGAAATTCGTTTGCAAAATGGATTTAATGACGGAGCGGTAACCGCAACCGGTCAAAGGTTACGACATCGCGTGAGTCTCAAAGAAGTTTTGACGAAAGCGGCTTCTGCGGCAAATTTCCGCGAGAAGTGGAATCAAAATAAACTCGCTCCGGCATCATCGAAGAAAAGAGGTATCGGACTCGCATGCAGTTATCGCGGTGTTTCACTTGGTGCAGAGGGGACGGATGCCGTCGGAACGATTGTGTCGGTGCAAACTGACGGCAGTGTGATTGTTTCGTCCGGCATCACCGATATGGGACAGGGAGCGCAAACGCAAATGTCCCAAATTGCTGCCGAAGTTTTAGGAATTTCCATGGATCGAATTCAATTTTTGAATACGAATACGAGCCGCGTTCCCGATTCCGGTCCGACAGTTGCCTCAAGAGGCACAATCATGGGCGGTTCTGCTGCAAAAAAAGCCGCTGAAATTGTCCGCGAAACTTTTTTAACCGTCGGCGCAGAAATGACATCCACTGATAAATCATTTCTGGATCTTGCCGGAAATTTTCTCATCGATACACGTGACAGAAAGAAACTTGCATCGTTCAATGAACTTGCCGATGAATGCTTCAAACAAGGAAAGCCGATGTTTGGATTCGGCTGGTTTAAATCTCCGCCGACTTCCTGGCATGACGAACAGGGAAGCGGAGATGCATATTTTACTTTTGTGTACGGTGCGAATATTGCCGAAGTGGAAGTGGATACGGAAACAGGAAAAGTGGATGTCGTGAATTTTGTGTCTGCGCATGATGTTGGAAAAGCGATCAACCGGTCGATGGTACTCGGGCAATTGTATGGCGGTGTTGCAATGGGTCTCGGGTATGGATTGCTGGAAGAATTCGATTTCGAAGAAAGTATTCCGAAGCAGGTCAATTTTGATGAATATCTTATTCCGACATCGATGGATATTCCATCCATAATTCCGATCATTGTTGAAAATGAAGATGCGGCCGGACCGTTCGGCGCCAAATCGATCGGCGAGCCGGCGAATGAATTGGCTGCACCGGCAATTCTCAATGCGATTTATAATGCAACGGGAAAGCGCATCTACGAAATTCCTGCAAATCTCGAACGCGTCCTCCTCGGTCATAAACTTATCCGCAAAGGAGAGCGCGGTTCGGTTCAGAAGGAACGGGAAGATTTGCATATCGATGATTCATGTAAGATTCGTCCGAAACAATCATGAATCAATTCGAATATATTGCCGCAACGTCAATCGAACAGGTTGTTGAAGTCATGTCCGAATATGGCACGTATGCTTCCATTCTCGCCGGCGGAACCGATCTGCTCATTTCTCTTCGTCGACTGAATGGGAACGGTCCAAAAGTGGTTGTTGACATTTCACGCATCAAATCACTGCAAGGAATTTCTCTCGAGAATGGCACTGTCAATCTTTTTCCTTTAGCCACGCACACATCGGTTGCACATTCGAAGGTCATTCATCAACAAGCGGTATTGCTTTCGTCCGCTGCATCCGTTATCGGTTCACCGCAAATTCGCAACCGTGGAACTGTTGGCGGTAATATCATGAACGCCGCTGCTTGTGCGGATACCGTTCCGCCGCTGGTTGCTCTCGATGCTTCTGTAACTCTCCAATCAAAAACCGGTAACCGTCAACTGCCGTTGTCGGATTTATTCATTGAGCCGTACCGGACAAACGCGAAACCGGATGAAGTGCTGACAAAGATTCAATTTTCGGCACTTCCACAAAAAGCGAAGAGTTCATTCATCAAGCTTGGCAGGAGAAATGCTCTTGCAATTTCGAGACTTAGTGTTGCTGCAATTATCTGTCAAGATGCAAAGGGGATAATCGTCGATGCGCGAATCGTGCCGGGGGCAACATTTCCGACATGGCACCGGGTCCGTGAAGCTGAACAGCTTCTCGTCGGTGAACAACCGTCTCGAAAATTATTCGAATCTGCCGGCAAGAAAGTTTCCGAAATGATGATCGCCCAGATCGGCAGACGCTGGTCGACGGAATATAAAGAACCTGTTATTGCCGTTCTTGTACGACGAGCACTTGAGCAATGTATCGACAATCCGATCGGTTTGCGGGGGAGTGCATCATGAACAAGATAACTGTCAAACCAACGATCAATAACCGATTGTATTCGTTATCGATTTATCCCAATCAAACATTGTTGCAATTGTTGAGAGATGAAATCGGACTGACCGGAACAAAGTGCGGTTGTGAAATCGGTGAGTGCGGCGCTTGTACTGTTCTGCTCGACGGGGAACCCGTGAACGCTTGTCTGGTTCTTGCGCCGCAGGTCGATGGAAAAAAGATTCTGACGGTTGAGGGTCTTGCCGATCACGGTACGTTGAGCGCAATACAAGAATCATTTTTGGATCATGATGCGGCTCATTGCGGTTTTTGTACGCCGGGAATGTTGATGAGTGCCAAAGCTCTGCTCGATGAAAATAAATCTCCCGATGAAAAAGAAGTTCGGACGGCAATTTCAGGCAATTTGTGCCGGTGTACAGGGTATGTTCAAATCGTCGAAGCAATCGAAGATTGTGCAAAAGTCAAAAAGTAATTTCAACATCATAATTCGATAAAGAAAGTAAATCTGATGAGCACGACTGCAATAGTATCGTATCAACGCGCAAAGACGGAAGCGGAACGGTGTTTGTATTGTTTTGACGCTCCTTGTACGAAAGCATGTCCGTCACATATTGATATACCGAAATTTATAACGATGTTAAAATCCGGCAATATCATCGGCTCGGCTGAAGTTGTCAAAACATCGAACGCCTTTGCCAACGTTTGCGGCAAGGTTTGTCCCGAAGAAATTTACTGCCAATCGGTGTGCAACCACGGCAGTATCGATGAACCGATCAATATTCGCGATCTTCATTTTTTTGTCACGCAGGAAGAAGCGTCACGCGGTTTTTGCAAAACGAATATATTGTCTCCTGAAAGGAATAAAGTTGCTGTCATTGGCGGCGGACCGACAGGATTAAGCTGTGCGTTTGAATTATCGAAGATGGGATATTCTGTCACCGTGTACGATGCCGTTGGTTTGGGCGGAGTGCCTTCCACCGGCATTCCGTCGTTTCGTCTTCCGGATGAAATTCTTCAATCCGACATTCAATTTCTTTCGAAATATTTTACATTTGTGAAAAGATCTGTCGATCATCGTGCATTTGCGGTTCTTCAGAAACAATATGATGCGGTTTTCCTCGCAATCGGACTTGGTGAGGATAAACCGGTGAAATTGGAAGGTGAAAATCATTCTAGAGTGTTACCGGTTCTGGAATTTCTTCGTGACGCAAAAAATAGGCCGAAGCGGGTATCGATCGGAAACAAAGTTGTCGTCATTGGCGGCGGGAATGTTTCACTCGATGCGGCAGCAACAGCAAAACGTCTTGGCGCCACTGACGTCATTCTTCTGTATCGGAGAAGCGAATCGGAAATGAAAGTATGGAAGAGCGAATTGGAAGAAGCACGGAAGCAGGGAATTCAAATTCAATACCTTACCGTCCCGGTAAAAATTATCGGAACGAGAGCGGTGAAAGGAATTGTCTGCCGGAAAACACGGTTACTCAAGAAGAAAGATGCCTCGGGCCGGCAGATTCCTGAAGAAATCGCCGGTTCTGATTTTACCATTCCTGCCGATTCCGTTATCGCTGCGATCGGACAGGTCATTAAATCTGATTTTGTCTCCGGTCTTTCCCGCGTATCGAAAGGATTTATTGTGGTCAATAAAAAATTTCAAACGTCGATGAAAAATGTTTTTGCTGGCGGCGACGTTATTTCCGGGGAGGGAACAATTGTGCAGTCGGTCGGACACGGCAAACAGGCGGCACATTGCATCGACGAATATCTATCATCAAAGAAATCGAGGAACCAGTGAGTAAAAAAGTTTTATCGGAAATTCCAATATATAAACACCGGGATCTTTCGTATGAATTTCTCGGACTCCATTTTGAGAGCCCGTTCATCCTTGCTGCCGCTCCTTCGACCGATAATCTCGATATGGTGCGACGCGCATTTACGATGGGCTGGGCCGGTGCAATTCTGAAAACAACTTCGATTGAAGGAACTCGCGTCGATCTTGCCTATCCGATGATGAGCACATTCAACCATGAAGGAAAATCTTTGTTCGGCATGGGGAATATCGATTTGATTTCGGAACATCATATCGATAAGGTCGAATATAATGTCAAGAAATTAAAAAAAGAATTTCCTGAAAAAATTGTCGCCGCAAGTATCATGGCAGGGCGCAAAGAAGATTGGCAAACACTTGTTCAGCGGTTGGAAAAAGCGGGCGTCGATTTTATTGAATGCAGTTTTTCCTGTCCGCAGGGAAATATCGGTGAAGATCCGGGGAAAATGCTCGCGCAGAGCATTGCTGCAACGGAAAAAACAGCACGGTGGGTGAAAGAAGCGGCAACTCGCGTTCCTGTTTCTATCAAGATCACGCCGCATGTGACCGATATTGTGGAAGTTGCACGGGCAGTGAAACGAAGCGGTGCCGATGCGCTGACGGCGTCAAATTCGCTTCAGGCACTGATGGGAATCGATATCAAAACATTCGTGCCGTATCCGCAGTTGAACGGTCGCTCGACATTCAGCGGCATGACCGGTCCGGCAATCAAACCGATCACCTTAAAAACAATAGCTGAAATTGCAAGAAACGTCGACATTCCCATTCTTGGCACTGGCGGTGCGTCAACGTGGAGCGATGCCGTAGAATTTATGTCGGTTGGTGCCGGTGTGGTGGAATTTTGTACGGCGGTGATGCATCACGGCTTCCGCATTATCGATGATTTGAAAAGCGGCATGTCCCACTATCTTGAAGAAATGAAATTCAATTCAGTTACCGATATTTACCGCAAAGCGTTGCCGCATCTCGTTATGCATGATGAACTTCCGCGAAGAAATATGCGAAGCCATATCCATGAAGATCATTGTGTGAAATGCGAAGATTGTTATGTTGCCTGCCGCGATGGCGGGCACATGGCAATCGACCGTAACGATAATAAGATTCCAAGAGTTGATTGGAATCGGTGCGTCGGTTGCGGGCTTTGTGTGTATGTCTGTCCCGTCGATGGCTGTATCGAGATGATGGTGATGGAATGAAAATGGAATCATAAATTAAAATATTAATTGATGGGAGGAATAGTGTATGTCAAAATATATTGGAATTATTCCAATTGAAAGAATCGAAGCTTCAATATTGTTTCTTCGAGAACAAAAGGTGATGTTGGATCGTGATCTTGCAAATCTTTATGGAGTTTCTACAAAGGCATTGAACCAAGCCATAAAACGTAATATGACACGATTTCCAGAAGACTTCATGTTCCAATTGACAAAGGAAGAGACGAGAATATGGTGGGCGCATATTCAAAGTCTCCGTTCAAGGTCACAAAATGTGACCTTGAAAAGAGGTCAAAATATAAAGTATCGTCCCTATGCATTTACTGAGCATGGTATTTTGATGCTGTCGAGCGTGCTAAAGAGTGAAAGAGCAATTCAAGTCAATATTGCAATTATGCGCACGTTCTTGCGGCTTAGAAAATGGCTTGCTTCACATGAAGACCTTGCCTCCAAACTCTCTGCGTTAGAGAAAAAGTACGATGCACAATTTAAAATTGTATTCGATGCAATTAGAGAATTAATGATTCCTCCTAAACCAAAACGCAGACCTATTGGATTTATTGTACAGGCAGATAAAAATGGGAAGTAAAAGTAAGTGCGGTTTTTGCGAGTATGTTTGCTCTGTCGATGGTTGTATCGAGATGATGGTTATGAACGAACAATTATAAATGTGCGTATAAAAATCTGAAAGAATCAAATGACTAATTCGAAAATTATAAAAAAACACTCACAAGCCATTGTCACGAAAACTGCGGAACGTTGTCGTGAGCGCGAAATTACGATACCGACATTCGCACAAATGCGGAATCCGAAAACGATTCCGTCTTCAATCCAAAAGAAACTTCGTGGAGTAGGATTATGGGATGTAAATCCGGTCAATCTTTTTCGTATTACATGGAAGAATGATATTAAGACGGGCGCGTTTGGCAATGTAAATTATATCGAGATTCCTCAATCAATTACCGGTGTGAAAGCAAGAATTATCGGATTGATCGGAAAATATTTTCCGACCGGCGCGCATAAAGTTGGAGCAGCTTTCGGGTGCCTTGTGCCCCGGCTTGTCAGCGGCGAGTTTGATCCGGAACAGCATAAAGCAGTCTGGCCATCGACCGGCAACTTCTGCCGCGGCGGCGCGTTCGATTGTGCACTGCTTGATTGTACGCCGGTTGCCATTCTTCCGGAACAAATGTCGAAAGAACGATTCACGTGGCTCAAGGAAATCGGCGCTGAAGTGATTGCAACTCCCGGCTGTGAATCGAATGTGAAAGAGATTTACGATAAATGCTGGGAACTGAAAAAGGATCCCAAGAATATTATTTTCAATCAATTCGAAGAATTCGGCAATCCCATCTGGCATTATAACGTTACCGGTCCGGCGATTGAAGAAGTGTTTCTTGGCCTCAAATCAAAACAGAAACGTGCTGCTGCCTATATTTCCGCGACGGGTTCGGCCGGAACAATTGCCGCCGGCGATTATCTCAAGAAACAATATCCGCACCTCAAGATTGTTGCGAGCGAAGCGCTTCAATGTCCGACGCTTTTGCTGAACGGCTTCGGCGGGCATCGCATCGAAGGGATCGGCGATAAGCATGTTCCGTGGGTGCATAACGTCCGCAATACCGATGCCGTCGTTGCCATCGACGATGAAGATTGCATGCGTGTGCTTCGGTTATTCAACGAAGATGCAGGAAAAAAATATCTCGCCGATGCAGGTGTCTCACGCCATGATATTGAAAACCTCCAGTTGCTTGGTATTTCCGGAATCAGTAATCTGCTGTCTGCCATCAAAACGGCAAAATATTTTGAAATGGATGAGGATGACGTGATTTTTACCATTTTTACCGATTCGGTCGATCTTTATCGTTCACGTCTCAAAGAACTGAAAACAGAACATGGCTCATACTCGGTGATACAAGCTGCGAAAGATCATTCTGGTCCTATCGCTCATCAAAATATTGAATTCTTCAAAGAACTTACGTATTATGATCGTAAGGCGATTCACAATCTGAAGTATTTTACGTGGGTCGAACAACAAGGACGCACTTCCGAAGAACTGAATGAACTCTGGAACCCGGAATTTTGGGAACAGATGTTCGTGGATGAGGTCATCGTATTTGACAGGATGATCGAAGAGTTCAATAAGGAAGTCGGACGAAAAGGATAACGGATATTTCAGAAGGAAAATATTGCGTGAGTTCGATTGAAGAAAAGATAAAAAGTGCCGGTGTGGTCGGTGCCGGCGGAGCGGGGTTTCCGGCACACGTTAAAGCCAAATCGCGAGTAGAAATTGTTATTGCCAACGGGGCTGAATGCGAACCGCTGATTCATAAGGATTTTGAAATGATGGTTCATCACGCCGCGGAGATTGTTCGCGGAGTGGAAATTATGATGGAATCGACCGGAGCGAAGCAAGGCATCATCGGTATTAAAGAAAAAAATAAACCTGCCATTGAAGCAATCTCAGCAGCGATCCGGCAAAAAAATATCAAACTTCATCTTCTTGGTGATTTTTACCCATCCGGGGATGAGTTCATTCTCGTTTATGAATCCACGAAACGTTTGATTCCTCCTCAAGGTATTCCCCTCGATATCGGAGTCGTTGTGAATAATGTCGAAACGCTATACAATATTGCACGAGCGGTTGATGGAATACCGGTCACTGAAAAATTCGTGACGATTGCCGGGGCGGTCGACCATCCGGTTTCATTTGTTGCACCAATCGGCATGTCGTATCGCGATGCAATTGGATTTGCAGGAGGAGCTAAAGTCAACGATTTCGGCCTGTTTGTCGGCGGCGTAATGATGGGAAAACTTGAGTTTAATCCTGATCTTCCAATAACAAAAACAACTGCCGGGTTGGTAGTTTTGCCCGTGGAGCACACACTCATTCAGCGCAAGCGTCAGCCGGAAAAATCGATGCATCGTATCGGTAAATCGGCGTGCGATCAGTGCAGTTATTGTACCGAACTTTGCCCGAGATACATTCTCGGATATGACGTTCAACCGCATAAAGTAATGCGAAGTTTAAGTTTCACCCAAACCGGCGAAGATATTTGGAATCAATATGCTCAGCTTTGTTGTTCATGCGGATTATGCACATTGTATGCCTGCCCGGAAAGTTTGTTTCCCAAAGAAGCGTGCGATAAAAGTAAACGTGATCTGAAAGAAAAAGGGATTCCGTGGTCCGGTAAATTGGAAGTGGAACCACATCCGATGTATGAAGGGCGACGCACTCCGTTAAAACAACTGATGAAACGATTGGGTGTGGAAGAATATAATGCTCCCTCGGAGTTTTTACATCATGAATTGATGCCGAAACGGGTAGAAATTCCATTACAGCAACATGTTGGAACTTCAGCATCGGGAAGAGGGCGCGTGGGAGATCATGTCAAAAAAGGACAGCTCATCGGTGAAATTCCGGACGGAAAGCTGGGGGCAAATATTCATGCAAGTATTGATGGAATTGTCAAGAGTGTCGGCGATACGATTGTCATCGAAAGATCGTAAACAAATAATATACAGCAAGAAAATTACGTCTTAATCGTTTATCACATCACATATTATTCGTTCTTCATAAAGGTATTTCCATGCAAAAAAATTCTATAGGATTAATCGAACTCACCAGCATAGCGGCTGGCTTTCAAGTTGCAGATGCAATGTTGAAAGCTGCCGAGGTGGAAATTATTCTGTCCCGGACGATCTGCTCCGGAAAATATATGGTGCTTATCGGCGGTGATGTTGCCGCTGTGACGTCGAGCGTTGAAGCGGGCGGTATGGCAGGGCGAGGTTCGATTATCGATGCATTCGTTATTCCGAATGTTCACCCCGAAGTTTTCCCCGCTATTGCGGGTGCAACGAAAGTCGATGTGCTGGAAGCTCTCGGAATCGTCGAATCATTCTCCGTCGCTTCTCTTATCGAAGCGGCAGATGCGGCGATGAAGGCGGCGAGAGTTCAACTGATTGAAATCCGGCTGGCGATGGCATTGGGCGGAAAAGCATTTTTAACATTAACCGGTGATGTTGCCGCTGTCCAAGCGGCAGTAGATGCGGGAGCAGCAGTTGTTTCCGAAAAAGGTTTATTGGTTAATAAAGTCGTTATCCCGTCGCCGAGAAAAGAATTGATGTCTGAAATAGTGTAATGAATTGATTTGACCAGTAGTTTTTAAATGGAATATTTCTTCTTTGATAGTCGACATGAAAGCCCAGAGAAAATATTTAAAATATTCTCTCTGGATGCACGTTCCTTCAAAGTGGCTGTTGCCTATGTTACAAAAAGTGGATTGGATTTACTATCCCAAATTATTGATGATAAAGCAGCCCAATTAATTTGTGGAGTGGATGGATGTATTTCGGATATTTCGGCGGTTAATCAATGGACCAGAGAACATAATGTGTTGGCCAAAGTGTTTATTGGTGAAAATAAGTTTCATGTGAAGCTTTATTTAATCGAGAAGATATCAGAAATTACTGCCATCGTTGGTTCTTTTAATTTGACAAGAGATGGATTGTCGCAAAACGAAGAAATATTTTTTGTCTTGAAATCGACCGCCGATGATCCAATTATTAAGAATGTAATTGAATATTTTAACAACTTGTGGTCATCTGACTTAACGATCGATGTCGATGAATTTTTAAAGAAAAACCCCAATTATAAACAACAACATAGAATTATTGTAAAACGCCAAATAAAAAATGAAAAAGTTTCTAGAAAGATTCAACAGAAAATCTATCAAGAAAAAATAGAAGAAAAGGAAAAAAACATTTCTCAGTTTCAATTAGGAAACCTTAAGAATAAATCTATTGGAACTATTACTGCAAAAAATTTTAAAGGTCGGAATATATCAGCGGCTCATTTAGGAAATAGAAACTGTAGATTCAGAGACGGTGAAGGGTCGTGGCGTGGAGATTTAAGAAATAGAATTACTCCGGAAGAAATTGAAAAGTTATTTGAAATCAAAATCCGGCTCAAAGGAGATGGATCCATTGAAGAAGGATATCCAACAAAATCGAGTGCAGAAGTTGCGTGGAACGAATTAGTAAAGATGTTTAATCGGGGTGTCAAAGATGTTTCGTTTTCGCCTCAAATTCCCGCTGAATTACAAAACAAATAATTATACTTAAATATTATGAACAATAATTTTGATCAAATTCTAAAAGCTGCAAAAAAAAATGAAGAGCAGGTCTCCCATTTCCTTCGAGATATCATAGCAATTAAATCGGTAAGCTCGCAGGAAGAGCAAGTGATTCATCGCATCAAAGACGAAATGGAACGATGCAAATTCGATGAGGTCACGATCGATCCGATGGGAAATATTTTGGGTCGGATTGGCAAAGGAAAACATATTATCGCGATGGATGCGCATGTCGATACGGTGGATGTCGGCAACGCGGCAAACTGGACAATCGATCCGTTCAAAGGAGCGCAAACGAATGGGACGATCTACGGCCGCGGTGCTTGCGATATGAAAGGCGCTCTTGCTTCGATCGTTCATGGCGGCAAACTGATCAAACAACTCGGCTTGGAAGGTGATTATACATTGTACATCGTCGGCAGTGTGCAGGAAGAAGATTGTGACGGACTCTGCTGGCAATACATCATCAACGAAGATAAACTTCGACCGGAAGTCGTTGTCATCACCGAGCCGACGAATCTTGCCGTGTACCGTGGCCATCGCGGAAGAATGGAAATCGAAGTCCGGACAAAAGGAATCTCCTGCCACGGTTCAGCTCCCGAACGCGGCGTGAATGCCGTTTATAAAATGGCTCCGATCGTTGAGGATATTGAGAAATTGAATGAACGATTGAAAGGTGAACCGTTTCTTGGAAAGGGAACAGTTACGATTGCAGAAATTCGGTCGACATCGCCGTCGCTGTGCGCTGTTGCAGATTCGTCCACCATTCATCTTGATCGTCGGCTTGCCGCAACTGACACACTGGAATCTGCCGTCAAGGAAATTCAGGATCTCCCGAGTGTGAAGAAAGCGGAAGCGGAAGTGGTCGTGCTCGATTATGCCGTTCCAAGCTGGCGTGGCGTTACGTATCCGACAAAAAAATATTATCCGACCTGGCTGTTGCCTGATAATCATCCAGTGCTCGGTGCCGGAGTGAAAACGTTCGAGGATTTATTCGGACAAAAACCACAGGTCGGTCGCTGGGTCTTCAGCACAAACGGCGTCGCGGTCATGGGCATGCACAAAATTCCGTGCATCGGTTTCGGTCCGGGAAATGAGATCTACGCGCACATGGCAACGGAACAAATACCGGTTGAACATCTCGTGAAAGCGTCGGCGTGGTATGCTGCATTTCCGCAGGTGTACACCGGTGCAAAGAAATGATTAATCGTTAATTGTGAATGGTTAATTATTAATGACTAATTATTAATTGGTAATTAATAATTCATAATTCATAATTAGTCATTCATCATTTACAATTAGTAATTTTTTTCATGGGAGGATTTATGGCGAAGGGAGACGATATTCAAGACCGGTTGATAGACTTTTCGGTCAAAATCATAAAGCTCTGTGGGCAGTTTGAAAGAGAGCCATCCGGAACACACCTTTCCGGACAATTACTCCGGAGTGGAACTTCACCGGCATCAAACTATGGTGAAGCAAGAGGTGCCGAGAGCAGAAAAGATTTTGTCCATAAGCTTGGTGTTGTCCAAAAGGAATTAAACGAATCTATTATTTGGCTGGAAATTACAAAGCGAAGTGAGTTACTTCCTTCAGAAATCGTCTCTCCTGTGTTGGATGAATGTAACCAGCTTGCAAAGATTATCGGATCCAGTTTGAAAACTGTAAAGGGAAGGCGATGAAATTTTGAATGCAGAATTGTTAATGGATAATGGAAAATTGTTACTGATTATTGGTTAATTGCTCATTGTAAATTAGCAGGAAAGAATCACCAATTTAGAAATAGAAAACAGAAAGGCTAGACATGGCACAGAAACTTCCAAAATTATCTAACATAGTTCGCGGGAAGGATTATATCGAAACAAAAGATTGGTCCGTGAAGGAAATCGAGCTTGCATTGAAAACGGCAGGCGATTTGAAAAAAATGTTCAAGAAAGGAATTTCTCACCGATACTTGCCGGATAAAACAGTGTTCCTTTTTTTCTTCGATAAATCGACACGCACGCGCAATTCGTTTGAAGCGGGCGCTACACAACTCGGCGCTCATGCACATTTTATTGCCGCGGAAACTTCTCAGGTTGCCCACGGTGAATCGCCGAAGGATATGGGAATCATTCTCTCCAGTTACGGTCATGCTATTGCGATCAGGCACGATCTGGTTCCCGGCGAAGGAAACAGTTACATGCGTGAGGTTGCGGAAAATGCCAAAATTCCTGTCTTGAATATGCAATGCGATATCGATCATCCGTTCCAAACTCTTGCCGACTTGATGACGATTCGTGAAGAGTTCGGAAAAAATCTTCGCGGGAAAAAAATTGCCGTGTCGTGGGCATACGCGCCGAGTTATGCAAAGCCGATGTCGGTTCCGCAAGGTCTGATTACGCTGATGCCGCGGTTCGGACTTGACGTGGTGCTTGCTCATCCGCCGGAATACAAACTCATGACCAGCGAAGTAGAGTTCGCCAAACAAGCGGCGAAAGAAAATGGCACGAAATTCGAGATCGTCGATTCGATGGATGATGCATTCAACGATGCCGATATCGTTTATCCGAAGTCGTGGGGAATCGAATCGCTGTTCCATAATCCGCAGGAAGCGCTCGAGATTTCCAAAAAGTACAAACATTGGATTTGCGACGAGAAAAAAATGAAGCTCGCACATAAAGATGCGATTTACATGCATTGCCTGCCGGCCGATCGCGGTTATGAAGTTACCGACGCCGTCATCGATGGTCCGCAGTCCCGCGTCTTTCCGGAAGCGGAAAACCGACTGCATACCTGTAAATCGGTTATGGCATTGACGATGTAGAAAGATTTTGTCGAACATCATATGATCTCCGCGATTGTTCTTTCGGCTGGAGCTTCATTCCGCATGGGAAGTCCGAAAGGATTATTGACCATCGGCGGAAAAACTTTTTTACGGTACATCGTCGACGAAATCCTTTCGGCCGGAATTCATGATATTGTCATCGTGCTGGGCGCTGAATCGGAAAAAATTCAGCGCTCGCTTCATTGGTTTCACGGCACAATCGTCGTCAATCAAAATTGGAAGGATGGACAGCTTTCGTCCATAATCGCCGGACTGAATAGCATTCAACTTGAAACATGCGATGGTTTGCTGGTTTGTCCCGTCGATCATCCGCTCATCTCCCGGAATCTTCTTTCTCAATTATTTCAAGCATTCCAAGAAAATACATCGAAAATTATAGTCCCGGTTTATCAAAGTCACCGGGGGCATCCAATGATTTTTCCTTCGAGATTTTTCGATGAAATAAAAAATGCGTCACTTGACGTCGGTGCGAGGGAGGTTGTCCGAAATCATCCGAATGATATTGTCGAAATGATGACGGAAGAAAATGGAGTTGTCATTAATATCGATACTCTGAGCGATTACGACCGGCACATACTCAAAAACAATCAATAAAATTGTTTTCCTTTCATTGAACGGAAATTACTTAGCCGTTTTCCTCTTACTTTCTCTTCTTCAAACCTGATAAGAACTCATCAAAAGTGAGAAATTATTCCTTCCCAATTTTGGGAATCATTCCGTTTGGAATTTAAACTCAAGTATTAAAGGTCGGTCAAATGGCATACATTTTGCGCCTTTTAGAGAAAACGCAATAATGCTGCAAAGGGTGCTCTGCCTTTGATGTATCATGTTCCGGATCCCTTTTGCATCTTCACACGAAATTTCATTGTCTCTTCAAAAAATCTGAAAGGATAAATCATGAAACGTATCCGAACGATCATCATGGGAGCCGCAGGAAGAGATTTCCATAATTTTAATACGGTATACCGCGACAACGAATTGTACGATGTCGTTGCATTCACTGCCACACAAATTCCGAATATCGACGGAAGAAAATATCCAGCCGAGCTTGCCGGCAAATTATATCCGAACGGAATCCCGATTTTTCCAGAATCCGAATTGGAACAGTTGATAAAGAAACACGACGTGGAAGAAGTGGTGTTCGCGTATTCCGATGTCTCGTTTAATTATGTCATGACGAAAGCAGCGAAGGCGGTTGCCGCCGGAGCGCATTTTAAAGTTCTCGGCGCACGTCCGACGATGATCAAGAGCCGCGTTCCGGTTATTGCCGTTGTTGCGGTACGTACCGGTGCCGGGAAAAGTCAGACGTCACGGAAAGTCTGTGAGCTCCTCCGCGCAATGGGGAAGCGAGTTGTCGCAGTTCGCCATCCGATGCCGTACGGCGATCTGGTGAAACAGAAAGTTCAGCGATATCAAACGCTGGACGATCTGACGAAATTTGAATGCACTGTTGAAGAAATGGAAGAGTATGAGCCGCATATTGTCAACGGCACAATTATTTATGCCGGTGTCGACTATGAAGCGATTCTGCGTCAGGCGGAAAAAGAAGCCGACGTCATTATCTGGGATGGCGGAAATAATGATCTGTCATTTTATCAACCTGATTTGACTATTACCGTTGCCGATCCGCACCGACCCGGACATGAGTTGACATATTATCCCGGCTCGACTAATATTTTACTTGCCGATGTTATCGTCATCAATAAAGTCGAATCTGCAGCGAGGGAAAATATCGATATCGTGAGATATAATGTTCATTCCGTTAATCCGGATGCGACAATTATCGAAGCTGCATCGCCGATCAGCGTCAGCGATGAAAGTGTTATCAGAAATAAACGCGTGCTCGTCGTGGAAGACGGTCCGACATTGACGCACGGCGAAATGGCGTACGGAGCGGGTGTGATTGCTGCCCGCAAGTTCGGCGCATCGCAGATTATCGATCCGCGGCCGTGGGTTATCAATTCGATTGCCGAAACATTTCGTAAATATCCGAAAATCGGTACGCTGTTGCCGGCAATGGGATACGGCGGCAAGCAGGTAAAAGATCTTGAGGAAACGATCAACCGCGTCGAATGCGACAGCGTCATCATCGGCACGCCGATCGATCTCCGGCGCATCATCAAGATCAACAAACCGACGGTCCGCGTGCAGTATGATCTTGCCGAAATCACCAAGCCGGATCTGCAGGATGTGCTGACGAAATTTTTCCATCAACACGATTAACAGGAGATTGGTATGAAACGAGATTTTCTTAGTATTAATGATTGGTCAGCGGATGAATTGTTTCAGTTATTGGACGATGCAAAAAAGATAAAACAATCTCCCGGTCAGTATTCGGAAAGCCTTCGCGGACTATCTCTGGCGATGATTTTCGAGAAGCAGTCGCTCCGGACACATGTGACATTCGATGTCGGCGTGGCTCAACTTGGCGCTCACGCGGTGTATTTGACACAGGCAGATATCAGTCTGGGCAAACGCGAATCGGTGTACGATACAGCGAAGAATCTGGAACGATGGGTGCAGGGCGTTGTCGTTCGGACATTCGCTCATGCAACGTGCGTCGAGCTTGCAAAATCGATGAAGAAGGTTCCTGTCGTCAATGCTTTGACCGATCTCGAACATCCATGCCAGGCGGTCGGAGATTTTTTGACGATACAAGAACATCTGGGAAAATTCAAAGGCAAAAAACTCGTCTTCGTCGGTGATGGCAATAATGTTTGCCATTCGTTGATGCTGATGGCAGGAAAAGTCGGGATGGATTTTATTGCCACGACGCCGCGCGGGTTTGCCCCGGATCCGAAAATTTTCAAACTCGCTGTGACTGCGGCGAAAAAACATGGCTCACAAATCGACATCAATCACTTGCCGCATGAAGCGGTGAAGAATGCCGATGTGATTTATACCGATGTCTGGACAAGCATGGGACAGGAATCTGAAAAAGAAGAACGCTTGAATGCTTTTAAAGATTTTCAGGTGAACAGGAAACTAATGTCGCATGCGAAGAAACAGGCACTGTTCATGCATTGTCTGCCTGCTCACCGCGGCGAAGAGGTC
>Ga0265322_10000402_pt1 | contig 17827 bp, 12 predicted proteins | sample 41222metaG_FD_193584 | JGI IMG/M metagenome (GOLD analysis project Ga0265322, IMG submission 193584) | Rhizosphere microbial communities from Carex aquatilis grown in University of Washington, Seatle, WA, United States - 4-12-22 metaG | ecosystem: Host-associated > Plants > Roots > Rhizosphere...
TTCTGTGTACCCTTTTTGATAGACCATGCTTATTCCGTATTGCAGGTCGTATTTAGAATTTATTGAGATTATTTTCTGGGCTACATCGCCTTGCTTTACCTCTAGTTTCAGAAGATCGTTGCTTAATGTGAAATCGTGGCTAGTTATGGATTCACCATATACTTGTGCTGCTCCTTCATCACTTCCTGAGCCTCCAGACTTCTGGGGACATGCTATGTATTCTGTAGGTTTTCCGATATTATAACCGCATGCGTTGATATCGCTGCATGACCTCGTGCCGCATGTGGCCTGCGAAAAATTTGTACAATACCAATTAGGATTGCATGTGACGAGATTTACGTCAAAAGAGTATGCTGTAGCAAAAGCTAATGTGATGAACATGAATATTATAGTCAATATGTATATTTTTTTCATCTTTTCACTTTTGACCTGTCAATGCGCTTATAGCATCGCTCTTTTTATCTATACTGAGTATCTTGCTGCCTAAAGATTCGCTTCCCATACTTTTCAATCTATCCACTAGTATGTTTTTTATCTCAGGAATTGAGTATTCTTTCTGACTTATAATCTTCAGGATGCCTATTATCTCATCTAAGTTCTTCGCGTCGCTTATAGCGTACGGAGCTTTCTTGCCCAGTATATTTTCCGAGAGATTGATGGATAAGTTCCATAATCTTCTGACTATAAAGTATACTAGCACTAAAATTATTATCCCGACAAGTCCATAGATGTAATAACTATATTTGCTGTAATTCACATTCCATACCGTCATGCCGCTAGAGGCGACAGATTCGCCTTCAGGAACAACAAGCACGTTTACGCTCTTTGGAAGTTCTACTGTTACAGGGACTTGACCTCCACCGCCTAGTATCGGTCGTGCCGTATATCCAACTGTATGGATCTTTCCTATCGATGCACCTTTCGGGACGGTTATGTCTATAGTGAACGTGTTATTGTATGTCTTTGATTTTATGAACGTATTATCTTGCCTTAGATGTACTATAAGATCGCTCGTGACGTTCACACTAACGTTATACGACTCCTCATCGCCATTCTGGATGCTGAACGTGTACTCGAAAGATTGTCCTGGAGAAAGTTTTATGGTGTTATTCTCAAAATATGGCGCTGCAATCCCGAATCCTCTAACAAAGAATGCATTCATGACTACAAAGAACATTAATGCTATTAGAAGCCCACCCCTCTTCTCCATGCATAAATACGGTGATAAGGATATTATAAAAGTTTCGCTTACAGTTCTGATGATAACACGCTATGCTTTAGGAGATGTATAAAAGAAATAAAAAATTTATGTGACTTATCTCTAAATCTTAAGTTAATGTTGCGACCCATGATGATACGGAGTTATAAGTTCCGTTCTGTATCGATGATGGGATGTTCAAGTACAAGTAGATATTTTTTGTACCTTGCACGGCAAGCGATGAGTTCGTCAATGTCACAGGTGTATTGTTGGATAACATCTGTCCTGGTCCACCTGTGTTGCTCGTATTTGCCGTGAAGTTTCCTGCGCCGATATAGTTGGATCCTGACTGAAGGCTGTATGCTGTGAGATTAATTTGACCGAACGCTGCATTTCCTGTGTTGTTTACTAGCTGTGGATTATTCGATGCAGCAACGTTAGCGTCTCCTGGATTTCCTGAGAATGTCATCTGGTTTGTTTTCAATTGTATTGCCGTCAATGTGCCCATCGTGAATGACTGTGTCATGTTCGTTGCTGATTGGCTTGCGCTGTCAAATACTGATGCGTTTATAGTCCAAGTACCTGGAAGATTATAATAATTTATGGTGACGTTGCACTGATAATCGTTCAAGTTTCCTGAACTTGATAAAACGACGCATGCGCTGCTTGTCAAAGTTACGCCTGACTGATTTATTATTACTTTAGCGTTTGCTGCAGGTATGTCTGATATTCCGTTAGAGTCAGATGCGTTGAATGTTATCTGTGTTATCTTTGTTGTTGCCTCAAGTGGCGTATCTGTCTGGCCGTTTGGAACGAACGTTATTGTTGGAGGACTGTTCGAGATTGTCAATGATACGTTGAATTGGATGCTGTTTCCTGATATACCTAATACTGGGATGATGTTTGGAATCGAGATTGCTCCGATTATTGCAATGAAAATTACGAGTGTGAGAATGATTTGCTTATTCATTGTAACCTGTTATATTAGTATATATTTTAGTATACTAGTAACCATGCTTATATTTATATCTTTCTATTTTGTATGTGTATTCTAGGATAACTATATAAATAATACTTACAAAGTATATATAAAATGGCTTTATTAGATTTATCTATAAATAAATATACTTACATAATATATAGCTTCTCATATGGCTGAGCATAAAATTCCCCAAAAAATAGAACATGTTGGGGATGAGATACCTGAAAAACTATTCTTCAACTATATGTTTGATACATATAATATAGATAAAACCACCTTTCTTGAGTTCGCTGACCTTTATGCAGAGGGTATACGCGGGTTGCCTATTTCTGTTTTGCGTGTCTCCCATCTTTCTGGTCTTGAGTCAATAGTAAAATATCTCAGAGAGAACAAAAAACTTTCCTATAAAGATATTTCAGTATTGCTACATAGGAACCCGAAAACACTTGCAGTGTCCTATGCCGTCTCTAAAAGAAAGAGGCAGGAATCATATAAGGAATTCTTCGACAAGGATATCGCGAGAATACCATTCACATCCTTCTCTGAAAATCTCAGCATTTTGGAATCAATCTGTACTCATCTGAAATCTTTAGGGCATTCTTATGCAGAGATTGGTCGATTAGTAGGTAGGGATCAGAGAACTGTATGGACAGTCTGTGACAGGGCAAGAAAAAAACTTTCTATTCAAAAGGATAATTATGAAAAACGATAATATAGTCAGAGGAAGGGGAACGAAGGACATGCTTCTCATAGTTGCGACTATATTATTGATGCTGAGCCTTGTCGTGATAACGCTGCAACCTAAGATAACCGGTCTCGTAGTATTCGAACAATCGAGCGCTGTAGACATAGGCAGTATATATTATACTAATAGTAGCGTACCTCTTGGAATACAGGACAAGGTGACGTCGCTCGACATAAGCGGCAACTTTACAGGAGACGGATACGCAAGAGTATGGCTTGAATCAGACGGTAAGAGATATTTGGTGCTTGACACTTCGAACATCTCTGTACAAGAGCAATCATCCAACTCAATAACTGGATTAATAATAGGTGATAACTCAAATACGAATAACGCAGTTGATAATTCTAATATCTCATCCATTGACTCGACTTCCTCCGACCAGATAAATGATACCGTGGTATCAGGCGACAACATGACACCAAGCGAAAACTTAACACCAACCGAGAATGTCGACTATAATGTATCGGCTAACGCAACACAAAGCAACAATGAGACTATCACTGAAAATCTCAGCAATGCTAATGAATCTGGTTTCGAGAATATCACAAATTCGACAACGTCGTCATCGCAAGCGACAGAAAATATGTCGTTACAAAATGAGACAGAGAACGTAACAGCAAACATAACGACAGACGTTACATCGAATGTTACAATAAACTCGACTTCAAACGAAACTTCAGACATAATTCCAAATGTATCGCTACAGATAAACGAGACAAATACGACTAACGAGAGCGAGACAGTCACTCATCAAGCGTCGAAGACATTTGATTCATATTGCGACGTGACATGCGCACTAAGCAATCTATCCTCGCCGTATACTTTAATAATAGAGGTTACAGGTAATTCAACACTATATATAGACCACGTCTCGTACAAATACACTCCTAAAGAGACAATAGTTCAGATTACAGACATACCTAACATCACGTTGTCAGATAACTTGACAATGGACCTATCGAAATACTTCACTGGCGACGGTATAATATACGACAGCGTACATCTGACTTATGTGAATTACAGCATCTCAGAAAATCTTATTACATACAGTGCCCTCAGAAATGGCACTGAGAACGCGGTCGTATACGCGACGACAGCAGGGCAGATTGTGACATCGAATACATTCACGATAACCGTCATGCCGCAGAACGTATCCAACACTACGACAAATATCACGGAGATAACTATCGAAGACAACGCCACAAGATTGAATCTTCTTAAGAAGATAAAGAACCTCAAGATAGCGAAATTATTGAAGCATACAAAATCTGACAACACGTCTGATTATGATGTAGAATTCGACGACAACAATGATTCGAATAGCTTCGTCAAGATATACGGCATAAAGAATATCTCTATGCTCTCGCGCGTGAATATAATCTCGTTGAAGAATCACAAGCAGCCAAAGATCGTGACGGATATAGTCGACGTAAACACTTTGAATATTACGAATGCGACGATACGGATTAGGAAGTATAGCGATATGTCTGCCGTCGCAAGATGTGACAACTATGATTCTGTTGCAAATACTTGCGATTCATGGGTCACAACGGATATACCGTTCATAGATTACGGAGATTACATAGAATTCACAGTCGATCATTTCACCGGCTATGGTGGAATCGCTGCAAATAACCTATTGTATGTAAGTGGCGGTGGCCTTACGAATAATGCCATAGCTGTAATGAACTTATCGACGGCTCAGGATGGAACTTACGGATATATCAATAGGACATCTACGACGATATCCGGAACAGGTATATTACTAGGGATGCTCAACGCATCAATAATAAATCTGACGGCTAGAACTATCAGCACATCTAATTCTGTGAACTTCTCTGCATATTGGCAGACGGGCTCAACTGCCGCAGGCAACGTTACTTACAAATTGTACGCAAATAATAGTGGTACATTGAATATAATATGTAAATCAGGTAACGATAGTGCTAATGGAACGATAGTTGTTGTTAGCACTGCAGGTCTGATAACTGGCGGATGTAGGCCGACATCTAATATAACGCTTGTAAATGGAGATGGACTGTTATTGTCTATAAATTTCTGGGTAACAACTGCTGGAGTCGCAGCAAATAGGTGGGCGAGGATATGGTGGGATAATACTTCATTCAATACGTTCGTCAATTACACTTACTCGATACCTGCAACCATAAACGTCACAGCGAACCAGTCGATATATTTGCGTGGCCAGAGAGTGAATGTGTCGGGAATATTCTCGTGGATAAATAATTCCGTCATATCTTCGAGAAATGTCACGGTGCAATTCATAAACACGACGAACAATGTAGTGTATACTATGAATGCGACTACTGATGCCTCTGGAAATTATTCGGCAAATTACACGATTCCTGCCGGAGCAGATGTGGGCGTTTGGGATGTGAATGTTACTGGAATATTCAACAATACAATAAACGCCACCGGAAACTCCTCGTTTACAGTAGATTCACCTCCAACCATAAAATCTGTTGTTGCATTATCAGCGATCAATCCTATAGAATCCACGCCGCAGGTATTGAAATTCAATTTCACTGTAGATGATGCTGATGGAAATTGGACGATAAACATAAGCAGCGCCAAAGTCATAATCAATTATTCATCAATAGTCAGGCAGAGCTCTGCATGTTCTGGAATAGTGGTAAATGGAACCGCTCAGAATATATCGTGTAACGTCACTATAAATTACTATGACTTGTCTGGAACATGGTCTGTAAACGTCAGCATCAAAGACAATTCGACATCTTATGTTGAGAACTCTACTACAACATTCACCTATAACACTTTGACCGCAATATCTTTGAACAGCAACTCATTCAATTTTGGAACGCTAAGTATCGGTCAACAAAATGCTACAACCCTGACGCCAATAAATATATCGAATACAGGAAACTCAAATTTCAGCAAGGCAAGCATAGAAGGTTATGACTTGGTCAATGGCTCGTCTATGATCGGCGCCGGCAATATGTCCATAAATGCTACAAACATCTCGAATGGACACATCATAATAAACAACACGTTCGTCAACATAACTAATTCGGCGCTTGGCAGAAACAATGACACATTGAATACGAGCCTTTCATTATATCTATACATCGACGTGCCTAACATGACGTTGCCTGCTGCGAGTTATAAGTCGATAAATAGCTGGGTTCTTAACATGCTTCCATGATAATATTATTAGAAAGACGTCGGGGGTCCGATACATCATATAAGATTTAAGATTAAATTTATAAAACTCTGTTGTTTAGTGATAATATGGTTGAGATAAGATTGTTCAATACTTTGACGCATAAGAAAGAGGATTTCATCCCGATAAAAGAAGGTCATGTAGGATTATATACGTGCGGCCCGACGGTGTATTGGTATGCGCATATAGGAAATCTAAGAACTTACATATTTGAGGATATCCTTAAAAGGATGTTCCTACATAACGGTCTCAAGGTCAAGCACGTCATGAACATAACCGACGTAGGTCATTTGACAAGCGACGCCGACGAGGGCGAAGATAAGATGCTCAAAGGCGCAAAGCGCGAAGGCAAGACTGTATGGGAAGTCGCAAAATTCTATGAGAAGGCATTTTTTGATGATACAAAAAAATTGAACATTATCGATCCAGATGTCACTTGCAAAGCGACAGACCACATTAAGAACATGATACACCTTATACAGAGACTCGAGAAGAATCACATGACATATGTCGCCGATGGAAATGTATATTATGATATAATGAAATTCCACGCATATGGAAAGCTTGCGAACCTCAATCTTGAAGAGCTGCAGGCCGGCTCAAGGATAGAAGTAGATAAGAACAAGCATAATCCGCATGACTTCGTCCTATGGTTCACAAAATCAAAATTTCAGGACCAAGAGATGAAATGGTCGAGCCCATGGGGCACAGGATATCCTGGCTGGCATATAGAATGCAGCGCGATGAGCATGAGATATCTTGGAGAAGAATTCGACATCCATTGCGGAGGCATCGACCATATTCCAGTCCATCATACTAATGAAATCGCCCAATCAGAGGGCGCCACAGGTCATAAATGGGTGAATTATTGGCTTCATGGAGAATTTTTGGTAATGGACAAGGGAAAGATGTCAAAGTCTAGTGGAGAGATATTGACACTTGCCGTCCTAGAAAAGAATGGCTATCATCCTCTGGATTATCGATACTTATGCCTTAACACTCATTACAAGACCCCGTTGACATTCAGTTATGAATCACTTGACGCTGCAAGAAATGCTCTCAACTCTTTGAAATCAAAAGTCCTTGAATTGAAAAAGAGCAAGGACAAGATAGAGCACAAGCTTGACATGGATAAATATCGAAGAGAATTCCTGGAATCTATAGATGACGATCTCAACATACCGAAAGCCTTGAGCCTCATCTGGAAACTCATACGCGAAGAGAAAGAACTGAACGATAAGGAAAAATATGATTTGATATTAGAATTTGATTCAGTATTCGGGCTTAATCTTGAGAATGTTGTTGAAGAGAAGGTCGATGTCCCTGATGAAGTAAAGAAGCTTGTGAGTGAACGAGAAATTGCTCGAAAGAAAAAAGATTTCAAGAAGAGCGATGAGTTACGCGACCACATCTATGCGAAAGGTTTTCTAATAGACGACACTTCTGATGGGACAAAAATAAGGAAAAGACAATAATAATCTCGTTTTTTTCTCTCCGAATCTTTTAGAAATTATCTTTGGTCCAATTCTATCCTATATGTCTCGATTTTCTTTCCGTGACCATTGTCGCTGTAGAATATCTCTTTATCTCTTCTATACGACGTAACGATTGCAAGGTCTCCCTTAGACCATACTTTCACATCATCTCCTAATCTAAGAAGATGTGAAGGGCTGAAATTATCGACACCTATCGCTTCAAGGACTTTTCTTGTGTCGTTGCTCATTATATATAATCTTCCTTGATGCACTCCTATAGGTTTGAAGTTCTGCTTTACCTCATTGACATCTATTTGATACTTTGCAAGGAGTCTTGATAATATATCATTAAATTTCATCCATGACTGTAACCTGTGTGACAATTCAGGATGGTTCTCTTTCTTCTCGCTTTTTGCAGGCGCATATGTACAATGTTTGCATAGATTTACAGCTATCTCTCCCATACTATACCTAGTTGATGATGAGCTCGACATCCAATTTGTCAGGACGTCCATCTGCTCTGTGCATGTCACGCACGGTATATCTAGCGATATACTGATGTTTCCTTCTGGTTTGGTGTCTGAGTTTACTTTTTTTTCAAGAGTCTTACCATCATTCATAGTGTCACTTTATAGTGGAAAATATGTCTCTTTTTTTAAACGTTTCGTTTTTTTGTATTTTCTATTCTCAATAGCATTTTCTATACATAAAAGATATACTTTATAAAAAATATGTATTTATAGAGAATATGACTCGTCCAGGAAAAATCAGAAGTGATAAATCGCGTGTCGCTGTCCTATTCTCCGGCGGAAAGGACTCAGGGCTTGCGCTATCATATGCATTAAAATATGCTGATGTAAAATGTCTTATAATAATCATATCAAAAAATCCTGAAAGTTACATGTTCCACACACCGAATATCTCATGGGCGCCTAAGCAGGCGGAAATGACCGGAATACCAATTATTGTGCAGGAGACACGAGGCGAAAAAGAAATCGAACTCGAAGATCTAAAGAAAGCCATATCTAAAGCAAAAAAACAATACAAAATTGATGCTGTTGTCACAGGAGCGATAGAATCGGTATACCAGGCATCGAGGGTCCAATCAATAACGAACGAACTCGGATTAGAATGCTTCAATCCATTATGGCAAAGGGACCAACTCGCTCATCTGAAAGAGCTTGTAGATTCTGGATTCGATATAATTATCATCGGGACATTCGGCGAGGGGCTTGAAAAGCTCCTTGGCAGAAAGATAGACAATAAATTTATAGAAGATGTCAGGTTGCTCAGAGATAGGCTCAAGATAAATCCGGCCGGCGAGGGCGGAGAGTATGAAAGTTTTATCATCAACGCTCCCTATTACTCGAAAGGTCTTACGATTGAGAGCTCAAAAATATTGAAAGATAAAGAGAGCGGGATGATATTATCTATAGAGAGGATTTCATGAAACACGCTAAACACATAAGAATTGCCGCAATAATAACAGGAGTCATCGTTGTACTGGTGATAGTATTTCTTGTGCTTCTCAGGATAAATTTTCTTATTGGCGATGAAATAAAGATAAGCCTTAATCCTGAATATGCTTATGTGGAGATGAATTCACCATCGAATCTTTCGTTCAATACGAATATACAGATATATAATAAAGTGGTATGTAATGCTGTATGTACGTACACCTTGAAAGATTTATCGCATAACACGACGATTGACAGTAGCGAATTAAATTCAAAATCATACACTTCAAAATCATATTCTAAAGAAATATTGCTCTCAGATAATGGATTCGGCCAGAACGTATATGTATTCGATATATCCTGTAGAAACATTCAGGCTACTTTATGCCCTACGGCAAACCAGACTGTTGACAGAAAAAGCATACTTGCAGTCAGGTATTCTCCATCAAAGGATCAATTGGAATCATTGAACGCCCTTCAAACTGAATATAACGATACAGCGACATTGATACAACAATCTGAGGATAATATGCGCTATGCATCATCGATACTTGATTCGATAAACCTCTCTGTAAATAATTCAGGAGCCTTGATACAGAAATTTAACGGACTGTTATCTGAACTCGCGCTTATCGAATATGACTTCAATAGCACATTATCCATATGGCGCCTTGACGATTACTCCGCGGCAAAAAGATATTACGATAGCAAACTTTTGTCATTCCGTATAACTAACACTTATAATTCCACAGAGTCATATATAGAAGATATAAACACGACAGTTCTTCGGTATAATAATTTCATTTCTATACTTGATAAGGACATCTCAGGACTTACAGCATTGAATTCTGTCCTATCACGCGGACTGTGCTCGGATAAATATGAAGCTATATCTAATATAAGCGTCGAGGTATCTAATGCATCGCGCGACCTCAACCTTGACAGCGTCGGCAATGACGATAGTGTGATGCTTTCCGCACGCCTCGATAAAGCGGACGCCGACATACAATCCATGTATTCTTCGATATTATATCCAAACACTCTGAATAATTCTTATGCAAACTTCTATCCATCGCTATACACATATTATTCGATAAACTGCATGCAGAATGGCGCTACATGTAATCTATCATCAAGAGACGATACGCTGTTCTTCCCTACAGATATTAATGCATTCCAAAGGTCCATCAACGAGAATTGTCAATTTGCATCATTCATGTCAGGAACTATGTCTGAAGGAAACCTGAGCATGGATTCGAAAGAATCATTGACAGCGATATATCTTCTTTTAGGCGATTATTCAGAAAGACTTGATGTATATTTCTCTGGAAGCGATCAGACATCCACAAGGCGCCTTATCCATGATAAAATAGATTCATACAGATACGAAATATCGCAACAGCTTTTTAGCGAATACGCTGTCAACACCTCAAACCTCCCTGCAAACTATACTTATAGCAATATAAATTATAGTGCTGTAACGCTCGGAGAAAATTTGGTATGGAGAGATTTCGCGTCTTTCAACGACATGTGTGCGAACTATAGCAATTATACATCTATAGCTATCCCTCTAGCGGATAAGAGTTATATCTCCCTTCCTCTTGGCGATACATCAGCATATAACAGTACACATGGCACGTCGAATGTTGTGCCTGCCGAACCTGTACCAGAAAATAAATGCTGCATATACAACTATTGCAATTGCTGTTCAGGAAATAACTGCGGCACGTATCCTCTAATACTTTTGCACGGCCACTCATTCAACGAAAACACTGATGCATATAATTCCATAGAGATATTCAATGATTATGAAATAGGATTCATCGACACAGGAAAATATTATCCGTTCGGAACCCTTGTCAACTATAATTCTACAATAGATCTCACCGGGACATCGAGCGGCATGCTTGTGAAGCCAACATATTACGTTGAATCGTACAATGACCTCTTAGGATTTACGGTCTCAGAGTCAAAGACGGACAGCATCGACACATACACTTTGAGATTGAAAGAAATAATCGATAGTACAAAGAAGATAACAGGAAGAGATAAAGTGGATATTGTCGCGCACTCTATGGGTGGACTCGTCGTGAGAAGATACATACAGGTCTTCGGCGGAGACAGCATAGACAAATTCATAATGATAGGGACGCCGAACCAAGGAATAAGCGGCAACGCATATTCGTTATGCGGGATATTCGGAGCGAAGAATGAATGTGATGATATGAAGCAAGGAAGCCTTTTCATGAACAAATTGAACCAAGAGGGAAATAATGGACTAGTACCAAAAACATATCTTGTTGCAGGAAAGGGATGCAGCACAGATGGTCAAGATGGCGACGGAATCGTGAGCCTGAATAACACTCTCATAAACATACCGTCCAAGAATATATTGATAATCAACGGCACGTGTACGAATACTGAATTCCTCCACAACGACATGCTTGACAGGAATAAATATCCGGCCGTATATAATTTTGTATTGAGTAACATACAATGATACTAATAATAAATATCTGCAAGAACGAACTGCATACATACGAATTCGTAAAGCCCATCGAAGATATTCTCATCAGAGAAGAAAAGTTCTTTGTCACAAAACATTACTCTGCCCTGACAAAAAAAGATATATCCGATGCGCACAGGATAATAATTGCAGGGACATCGCTTCAGGATTTTGATTATGAAAAAGATTTTAGGAATCACCCTGAAAAATTTTCATTTATCGATAAATCGAAGAAACCGATACTCGCAATATGCGGCGGTATGCAGCTTCTTTGCATGGTGCATGGCTGTAAACTCATTAATGGACAGGAAATAGGATTGGTAGAAGCGAAGTTTCCGCAAGAATTTTTAGGCCTCAAAGGGAAAAAAGAGATATACTGCCTACATAACATGACTGTAAAGGATGATGCCGCCCTAAAAAAAGAATTTGTAATATATGGAACGACAAAATATGTTCAGGCTGTAAAGCACAAGAAATTTCCTCATTATGGCCTCTTGTTCCATCCAGAGGTAAGGAATAAAGATATGATAGTAAAGTTTTTAAGCGTATAAAATGATTCTTTAAATGGTGAGTGATTGATGATAAGGGGTCATGGCAGGACGCTAATATTGTTGATGTTTCTTCTGATTATTCTCCCTCTCGCGTATTCCAAGAATGCAGCAGGAACTTATAAGAATATTGATAATAAAATCGCAAGCGATGGATCTGCAAATGTAATAATACTGTTTGATGACGCGTCCACATCGCATGCAGATACTGACAAGTCTGACGTTCATTCAGACTCATATAACATAAATTCGGTGCACTCTAAGATGGAACGAGGCAATATGCCTGGCTTTCATAAGAAATCCTATCTTAAAATAATAAATGGATATTCAGGAACCCTAACGGAATCAGGTCTTCAGGCACTCAAAGACTCTGGCGTCAAATTCACAATATATGAAGATAAGATACTGCACGTCACCCCAATATCTGATGGTGATAACGCAATCGTTGCAGGAAACCTTTCTGTCGCAACATCAGAGATAGGAGCTAACTATTCATGGAACGTTCTGAACATCACTGGCTCAAACATAACTGTCGCTATCATAGATACAGGAATAACATATACTCATCCTGACCTTGGAGGATGTTTTGGCTTTGGAACCAATGCAAGTTGCAGGGTGTTTGATGGGTATGATTTTGTGAATAATGATAATGATCCAATGGATGATTTCGGGCACGGCACACATGTTGCAGGCATCCTCGTAGCAAATGGCACTCTTAGGGGAACGGCTCCTGACGTCAGGTTCTATGCCTTAAAGGCATGCAATAGCCAAGGTTCATGCCCTACATCCGATATTTTAGAGTCTATAGATTGGGCCGTTAACCATTCAGCAAACATCATCAGTATGTCGATAGGTGCATATGCCTCAGATGATAATTATGGAAATTCAGGAAAAGACCCTTTATCATTGGCGCTCAACAACGCAGTCGCAGCGGGCGTCGTTGTGGTAGTGAGTGCTGGAAATGATGGTCCTGGAGTTTCGACGATAGACAATCCTGGTTCTGCCGAAAATGTGATAACGGTCGGAGCGATAAACGATTCTGGAACGATAAACATAAGCGATGATACCGTCGCATCATTCAGCAGCCGCGGTCCGAGCGCGTTTGGAAGGCTTGATCCAGATATTGTGGCTCCTGGTGTTAATATAAATTCCACGTGGATAAATAATTCGTATAACGTACTTAGTGGCACTAGCATGGCGACACCGTTTGTCAGTGGTGCAGCTGCACTCTTGCTCGAGTATTATAAGAATCTCGGCGTCAATCTTACACCTATGCAGGTCCGTTCAATATTGATAAGCTCAAGCAGCAACGTCTCTGGAAAGATATTCGAAAGAGGAGTAGGAATTTTAAATATTCAGAACGCACTATCATCCGGACTGATGTATTCTGTCTCTCACGTAAACGCTTATGGGCAAAGTGTTATTGATGACAGATGGGAATTTTTGGTCACTCCGAATACTGCAAGTTATGCAAATATTACAATAGCCAACAATAATAATTACAACGTGACTCTTAACAGTATCATAGATATAATACAGAATATGGAAAATAATATTACTTTAAATTCGAGCCAATTGAAGGTACTTCCAAATGTAACTATCGTCAATAATAGCAACTTTACAATCCAATTGAATTTCACGTTGGATAATTTCACAACAACATATGCGACGACTTACGGCGGGATAATAATCCTGAATGGTACTGGAAACAATGGCACGACGAACATCAGCAAAAGCATTAGGATTCCTTTGGTGATAACTGTGCCGATGCAGTATTCTGTATCGCTTAATCGCACAATGTATAACAGCGCGAATGCTCCATTCTATACTGATGAGGATGTGTATTACTATGCGTATTATCATAATTCTTCTGAAAAGATGATTGTTGTGAATGTCAGTTGGTATAATGGCAGCGACAACTTGAACCTGTATCTATATAATTCGACTGGAGATTTCGACAATAATTCGAAGAGTGGTGTAGGGACTCTTGAATCCGTAGGGACCGTGAAAAACGATACAGTGAAATGGTTCAGGATCGATGGCTATACGTTTGTCTCTCCGATAACATTCAATATAACTGTAACGATGCTAAACGATACGACTCCGCCGATAATATCGAATCCATCCCCTAACTCTGCACAATCATATACAACGACAAGCGTCATCTTAAGCGTGAACACAGATGAGAGCGCTACATGCAGGTATAACCTCACCGACATCTCGTACGACAATATGACTGGTTTATTTAACGATAATGTTACAATCCACACTGCAAGTTATAACGTAAGCTCCGGCACATCTTACACGATATACGTTCGCTGCCGCGATACATTGAACAATACTGATAATTCATCTGTAACGATATCCTTTAGCGTTGACAGTGTTCCGCCACCGGCTCCTGTCTCTCATGGTGGCGGTGGAGGCGGAGGCTCTGCATTCGTGCCGAGCAATCCAAATTCTGTAACTCAAAGTGTAGATGTGGTACGTTCAGGAGAGTATAATATATCGATATACGCCTCTAACATTCCACTTTCACAGTTGACTCTCGAATCCAGTTCAGAATCGAGAAACGTAATCATCAAAGTATCGAAAGAAGATTCTCCAGTTTCAGAATATCCTGATAAAGTGTATTCCTATCTTGAGATAAATCACACAAATCTTCCAGAGGATTATATCCTTGAGGCAAAACTTTATTTTTCTGTAAGTAAATCCTGGCTTGATAACAACAGTATTGGAGAGGATTCCATAAGCCTGTTCAGGTATTCTAATGAGACTTATAATTGGACGGAGCTTAGTACCGAAATCATGAATGAGGATGCATCTAACGTATACTATGTCGCGTATAGTCCCGGACTTAGCCTTTACGCAATAAGCAAAAAAACTATCAGCATAGATAACCAGAAATCTAATATCATAACGAACGATACAACTAAGAACCAGACTTCGCAAAATGGTCTACTGAATAATTCGACAATGAACAACACCGTCGAAAATTCTACGCGCAATAACACTCCACACATAACTTCGAACAATAAAAATACGCCGCAGCTTTCAGGACAGACCGCGATATCAAGAAACACAGTGATAGAGATAATAGTCCTAGTCCTGTTCAGCGTATTCATACTTGTACTAATCCTTGGAATAATAATACGGAACAGGGGAATCAAAAGATACGAAAAGGATATTATTGATGAAACAAACAAAGAATTTAAGAATACAAAGATACCTCGTAATAAGTTAAGATGAAAATCATAATAAAAATTGTAATGAAACAGATGGTCTACAAAAAGATACTTGAGGGTATATGAGATTATTTCTATCGATAAACTTAAGCGAGGATATAATAAAAGAACTGTCTAGATTACAGCAGGCTATAAAGAGCAATCTATCATCGATGGATAAAATAAATATGGTGAGGCCTGAATCTACACACATCACCGTAAAATTCTTCGGCGAGGTCGAAAAGGATAAGCTTGAGCACATACTTGCCGCACTGCGTTCAATAAAATTGAAAAAATTCGCTGTCGAAGCGGACAAACTTAATTATTATACGATGCCCAACGGCAGACCACGCGTCGTATTCCTGTCATTCAAGAGATCAAAACAATTGACAGACCTGCACGACGCAGTGGAAGCGAGCCTTAAAGAATTAGGATTTTCAAAGAATGACTTCAAATGCCACGCGACACTATTCAGAGTAAAATATCTTAAAGATAAGTTCAGATTGATTGAAATATTGAAGCATGTCAAGGTCGAGCCTTTGAATCTTGAGATAAATTCTATGGAGCTGTTCGAAAGCATCCTGATCGAGAAAGGCCCCGTGTATAAACTAGTCGAGAAATTCGAATTGGAATAGGTCTATTTTCTTATATAGAATTCTTTTTTATTATAGTTTTCAAGGATTTTTTCACTCGGGAAATACATCGGAGTTGGAAGTTCTTTCAGATCGAACCATCTCCACTCTGTAATCTCCTCTGGTTCCATAATCTTCGGCTCTCCCTCAAATTCTTTAGCAAATAATCCTATAGTTATGAAATGTGCCGTCTCTATAATATCTTGATTAACACAGATGACTTTTACGTCTTTTAATTTTATTCCAGTCTCTTCGAAAACCTCTCTTGCTGCTCCTTCTTCAAATGTCTCTCCAAAATTTAACTTTCCACCCGGCATCGTCCATTTTCCTGCACCGTTCAGCTGACTTGATGCCTTTTCTGGGTCATCGTGTCTTTTTCCAAGTAAGATTTTGCCGTGTTTTAGAATCATGACACCAAATCCTGCTCCTATTTTCTTTTTTTCTTCCATTTTAGATTTATAATTCAATCTTTTGTTCGCCGAATTCGAGTTTCTTCACATTGTGCGCAGAGATTATATCGTGCTGGATGCTCTTATATTTAGGATCGATGACGAGCGTCTTCACTTCATCCTTGAGGCTCTTCCCTTTCTCTTTCTTTGATTTCCATATAAAACTGTTGAGCGCTGTGATGTCGTCCTTTTCTATTTGTACATCCTCATATATCTTCCATTCAGAAACAAAAGGCTCGAAATGAATATCTTTCCCGCGCAATTCTTTGTATATCTTATACGTCATCATAGGAAGGACAGGAGCTAGCATATTCAAGACTGCATCAAGCACTTTGTTCAACGTATATACGGCTGCATGCTGCTGCTCTTTTGTGAACTCTTTTGACTGGTTGTACGCTCTGTTCTTTACGAGTTCGATATAATGCGATGCAAACGTCTCCCATATGAAATGTCTTATATCGACTACAGGCGTATGGAAATCATATTCAGGGTAATGAGAGTTGCATGTTATTATAAGATGGTTTGTCTCGTTCATTATCCATTTATCGAGCGCTGTGAGATACTTTTCAGCCTCAGCCAACTCTTGAGGGTCGATCTGCGGGAACATAGTTATGAATTTTGACGCGTTCCATAATTTTGATATGGTTTTTCCAGCTCCTTCAATCCTTTCGAACGAGCACCTGAAATCTGTCCTTTCAAGATTTCCTTCAAGTGCCGCCCATAACCTGAATGGCTCTGCACCGAATTTATCCAATACTTCCTGAGGGCTTATGCCGTTTCCTGCTGACTTGGACATCTTCTTGCCATTCTCATCGATGATGTGATAATTTATCCATACATTCTCAAAGATGCATTTTCCTGTGATCAGATAATCTTTAAGTAAAGTATAGTATAGCCACGTTCTTGTAATCTCTTTTCCCTGAGGCCTCAGGCTGCATGGCGAATGATCCTTGAAGAATCCGTTATCCTTACTATATTTTAGGATATATAATGGGCTGTTCGAGCTATCAAACCATGTATCAAACACTCTTTCCTCGCCTATGAATTCAGTGTGGTTGCATTTTGGGCACCTATCCACAGGACATTTATCTTTCCATGGCTGATTATATTTCCCTTTCGCCGGAACTATGGGATGATTGCACGATTTACAGTACCATAATGGTATTTCCGTTGCATAATATCTTCTTCGTGATATAGGCCAATCGATATTTATGCTGTTTATCCAATCGATGAGTATCTTCCTTGAATCCTCGGAGAAAAATTTTGGCTGCTCGGCGATTTTTAGCATATCGCTCCTGAAATCGAGTTGCTTCAGGTAGAATTCTTTCATCCCGATAAATTCTATAGGATCCTTGCTTCGTTCGCATATAGGTGTTCTATGTTTTATCCTCGTCTGTTTAACGACGAGATCTTTG
>Ga0265322_10000404_pt1 | contig 17774 bp, 16 predicted proteins | sample 41222metaG_FD_193584 | JGI IMG/M metagenome (GOLD analysis project Ga0265322, IMG submission 193584) | Rhizosphere microbial communities from Carex aquatilis grown in University of Washington, Seatle, WA, United States - 4-12-22 metaG | ecosystem: Host-associated > Plants > Roots > Rhizosphere...
TTATATATTGAATATAAAATTTTTTACATATGATAATGTTAGTAAGAAACCAAATGTTAGTAAAAGACCATTTATATTTGAGAGAAATTATAAAAGCATATTAGATTTCTTTCATAAAGTAAATTATTCAAAAATTAATTTATTTGAAAGATGTTTATTTTTTAGCGCCAATAATCATAATGACTCCTATAGAATAAGATATTATACTATATGTGGATAGCAATTAATTATCACAAATTATTTAAATATATAGACCGAATTAAATTGTATACATTATTTGATTCAAGTATATTTATGGAAATGTATGGTGGAAATGTTTATATAGATTATGAACATATAAACAAATACGAAAGATACGATCATATTTGTTATAAGCGCATTTATTTAATTTCAGGATAAAATAAATATTGTTATATAATTATGCATGGATAAAAGAAAAAACCGTTCCGATGCATACCAACATTACATTGCTGAAATTAGCACAAGTCCAGATATATTAACAGAACTATCAGATCAACGTTCGGTATTATCAGATTTAAACCCTTATGCTTATAATGAGACGTTACTTGATCTTCAGGATCAATTACGGGCGGCTTATTGGAGGATAATAGATACAAAGCTTACTCCTAGACAAAGGGAAGTAATTCATTTGTGTAAAGATGGGCTTACTCAATGTGAAATTGCAAAAGCTCTTAATGTTAACCAGTCTAGTATCACAAAGTCTATTCATGGCAATTGTGATTATAAGAATGGCAAGAGAGTTTATGGTGGAGCCAAAAAGAAGCTACAAAAGATAGCGTCTGAGGATGATGAAATAAAAACATTATTAGATAGAATTGCTGAATTAATAGATGAGGACGATATTTAATTATTTATAGTATTATTCTGGCATAAAATTTAGTAACTAATATTGCGTGGAGCCAATAATGGATAAATTTGCAGTTGATTATTCATATATAGATCAGAAATTAAATAGCCAAAAAAGCTATAAATATGAAGAAGTTAAGAATAGATTAGTTAAAGTTGCTTATGATATAGTTCGGTTTATGGATGCTGATGAAAGCATTGATGGACTTTGGCAGATTCAAAAAACTGATGATGGTGAAGTTATTGTAGCTATGTATGATGACACTGTAAAAACGGCTTCTAAGAAAACCGAATCAGATTGGCATGTTTTTCCTGATAGAGCAAATACATCTATTAATATCTTTTATAAAAACGAGCCAATAAAAAGAATTGCATCTGAAATGATAGAAGATAGTAATTTTTTGCCATCTTTATGTAAGGATATAGAAGTAAAGCTTGCGTCAGATGATTCTTTTAGAAATAAACTATTAAATGAATTGTCTTTGGACCAAAAGTCTGATTTGCTAACTCGTTTCCCAGAGATAACAAGGTAAAAAATGGATGATATTTCAAATCTTAAAAAATTAGCTACAGAGGCAATGAAAAAGCTTGCTGATGGGGAGAAATTTTTTACAGGAAAGCTGGCAATAAGGCTAAGTAAAGCTGCTCAATCGTATCCTGGAGATGCAACAATTGTTCAAATGGCTACTTTTCTTAATAAAAGAGCGGCTTCTCCTAATGGGTATTTGATTACTCGGGCAGAACTAAAAAACTTATATGATAGACTTTATACTTTGAATACTAAATGTGCTTCGATTTTATCTGAAGAGTTAGATATGTACACTCAGAAAGATACAGTAAAAAGAATGGCGCATAGTGAGAGTGAAGGAAAACTTATAGATTATGATAAATATGTAGATCCGATTATGGCCAAGGAGCTCCGGGCCGTATTTGATAAAGAAGCTAGTTATGCTCCATATTCAGATTCAGTAGCAAAGCAAGCAGAAGATGCATGCCGTCGAGTTCTTGGTCCTCAGCCTAAAATAAAAGCTGTGGATGGCCGAGATTTTGCTATCCTTTGTAGTGCTTCGTTTGATACCCCTAAAGGAAAAGTTGATGTAATGATTCCTGTAGAGGTTGTCAATAGTCAAGCACTTTTACCAACAGTCTTTTTATCGACCGCTGGTTTTGTTGATATTAATAGAGATAACCTAAGTAAACATATTGTAAATACTGCAGGAAAACAATTTAGAGTTAATGCAGAACAATTGTTTCAGGTTATAAAAGTGGCTAAGTTTGGTGTTTCGGCTCCAGAAATTGATCCAGTAGAACATGCGGTTATGATGCTTCACCAACGGACAAAGAAAGCTGAAGTAAATATTGATAATGCTATTGTTTTACAAGAGTTAGTTCCAGCTGATGTTAAACGAGAAGATTTACCAGAAGCCAAATCGTTCTCAGAGTATATGGGAACTGTTGCTGGTTCTGCTGAATTTGTATTTAGTAAGAAAGCTGTAGATATGGCTCATAATATGATTTTAAATGATTTATTGACCTTTGGGTATAAAAATCCAATTATCAAGTTAAATACATTTAAAGATGACACCATTACTTATATGGTTTCTATTGGTGGCGCTGGGTTTAAGATTCCAGTTAAAGTAAAAGAAGGAAAAGCATTACCACCAAATATGATTTTTGCAAATGGTGGAATGGAATCTTTTACCAGAGAAGGTGTAAAACAAGCTTTAGGAACTGGTGACTTATATAGTTCTTCAGTTGCTTTAGGGTATAGTTTAGATCATCCGGCTCAAATGATAGAAATGGTAAGGACTGCTTGTTTGGCTAAAGATTATACCAAAGCAAGTGAAGTAATTTCGGCTATTAATGCTTCTGGTGATAGAAAGGCTTTAGCTTATGCGTTTGGAATTTATACAGATGCGTTAAGTGGTAATTTAAAAGAAGCTCAGGCGGAAAAGAAAGTTCCAACAATTAAGGTAGCTGGACAGGAAGTATGTGCTCAGACTTATTTACCAGTTGATCAGGTTTATTTGGATGAAAATGGTGTTTCTCAACCTAAGTTCAGAAAAAATGCAGAAAAGACGGAGCAACAGGCTGCTTATTTCATGCAACAAAAAATTCTTTTAGGATAAAACATGAGCTCAGAAGTTGTAAAAAAAATTAGAAGCATCGTTAATACTTTGCAAGAAGTAGTTAAAAGTCATGAAGGATTACTTGATGATGTAACAAACCAATTAAGTGATGAAGATCTATCTTTTTTTGCTCATTGTTTAATTGAGGCAGAGGAACATTTAAAAGAAGCTTATGAGTGTTATTCTGATGCAATGGAAAAAGTTGGTGGAAATTTACCAGATGATTATGAAGAGTGTGGTTATTGTGGATTCGATCATGCTTACGAACCAGAACAGGCTAATAAGTGGCATGCAGAAAATCCTGGCCAAGGTTATGATCCAGAAAAGATGGCAGCTGTTGCAGAAATTGCCAATGCTTTAGACGGATCGGATGATGCTGATTTACAGAAAAAAGCTGGTGTTTTAGATGATTTATTAATTGCTATGGGACAATCTTCGGTTACGGCACTAAAGAAAGCTGAAGAAGCCGAAATAGAAAAACTTCGTAAAAAGTATCGTGATATGAGAGGAAATGCATTTAAAGCTTTTGGTGACCAGACCCCAGCTGAAAATGAACAGAAGGCATTTCAAGAAGAGGCAAAGAAAGCTATTGATGCAAAGGTAAAGAAATACCGTCCATTAGAAGCTCCATTAATGACTCACCAGTGTCCAGATCATCCTGGAACACCTTGGACTAGAATTTCCGACGGCGTAGTCCAATGCCCAATAGATAAGAAGATATATGACTTTAATTCTGGGTTTGTTACTATGAATGGAGATAAAGTTCCCGGGACTAGTATGGCTAATCAGAATAAATTAGATTATACGGCTCAAGATAGTATGTCATTTGCAACTCGTGATGGAATATTAAACGGGTCTTAAAATGGAAAAACATGTCAGCACCCGATTTTTCAAAGTTACTCTCCCATCCGGATTCAGAAGAGATCATAGCTAAATTAACAACTGGAACATCTGTAAAAGATATAACAGATTGGTTGAAAATAAAATACGGTAAGGAAGAGCAATCTCATTTGCGACTTCCTTCTACTTTATTGAAGCAGTTTCTTGATTCAAATTTAGATTTATATAGTACTATGAGGATGGATTTAGCAAAGATTAAATCCGGAACTATAGATAGACAAATTTCACCAGCATTAAAAAATAATAAAACCTATCAAGAAAGAATGATAGAAATTGCTGATGAAGAAGTAAATATAAATAAAACATTATCTGATTTAATTAAAATAATAAAGATAAGGTCGGAACAGGTATTTGATAAGATTCAAGAAAATCCAAGTAATACAAAACAGGATTATGCATTAATAAAATGGCTTGAATTATTAAAATCAGTTACTACAGATCTTGATAAAATTGTAAATAATCGTCCAGATCAAGTTATACAGCATAATGTTACAGTTCAGACTATAGAACAGCATACCGCAATATTTCAAGAAGCAGTTAGGGAAACATTAGCAGAAATGGACCCTGATGTTGCTTTTTTGTTTATTGAGCGGATGAATGTAAAGATGGCAGCATTAAAGCCACCAGAAGCTGAAGTTGTATTATCTCAAGAGAAAAGATTGAAGGAGGCTCAATTATTGGGAATGGCTGTAAATAAACTGGAGGATAAGGATGATAAATAAATTATTCAAACTATCTTCTATGTTTTACAGTATAGTTATAACAGCTGTAAAAAAAGAAGATGTTGAAATTAAATATCCAGGTTTAGATTTATCTTTATTTATACAGAGAGATCCTTCTGGTAATTTGAAATATTTAGAGTGGGAAGCTAAAGTATTACAATCTGGAAAGGCATTAGCTCCAGAAATTTGTGACGTTATTGATCTTTTTAATAAATATAAAGATAATTTAGAAAGAAAAGATATAAACCAGTATAAAGTGGAAGAATTTACTGATTTAAGAGATAAGTTATTTGAAATTAATGAAAATAGATTAAATAAAAAAAACAAATATCATGTAAATACTGAAGCGGTAGCATGTGGAACTAAAGTTGTTTATGATTCTGAAAATTTTATTGTGCGATTAATAACAAATAAAGACTCTTCTGTTCATCATGGGTTAGGGACTAAGTGGTGTATAACTATGAAGGATCAAACTTATTTTGAAGATTATGATAGTAATAATGTTGTTTTCTTTTTTATTAATTGTAAAAAGCTCGGAAAAGATAATAACTTTTATAAATTGGCTTTTGTTTGTCAAAGAGATAAAAATAATAATATAATTCAAACAGAGTATTTTGATGCATTAGATAATCCATATAATAATTTGGATTCAATTCCATTTTCAGAAGATGAATTAAGGTCAAATGATCAAATGGATGGTAATTATTATAAAGAATTAAATAATATAGAAACTAAATTAATACAAATAGCAAAGCAACAACCAAAAAGCATATTAGCAAAAATATCATCTGGCGAAGGAACGGAAGATGATTTTAGGAAAGTATATCAAATTACCAAGAATATTAAAGAAGTTGACATGGAAGAGAAATATATAAAAATTATGTTTGAACAACCTAATGTTCCTGTAGATATATTAAAAGATGCTGCTGAGAATGGTTGGTTGGCTGAAGTTGCTGATTATAAATATTGCCCACCAGAAATGTTACAAAGTTTATTAAAGACGGCCCCAAATAATCAAATAAAAGAAAAATTAATAAATAATGATAATTTACCATTAGAAACTTTATTTTATTATTTAGATGATAAAAATTATAGTAATGATTATGATTATGAAATGAAAAGTGCGGCTAATTTATCATTAGTGAGAAAATGTATTGATGGAAGTGCGGATGATTTAAACAAAATATATAATTGGTTTAAAGAAAATCCTGATTATGGACATCCTGGTATTTTATCATATGTTATTAATAATGAAAATTGTTCATCTGAATTATTAGATAATATGGCCAATGAACATAATGATGAATTTGGTATTATAGCTAAAATAATTGATCATCCTAATGTATCACCAGAAACTTTATCAAAGATACACCAAATAAAAATATTAAAATAATTAAAGGTAAATAATGCAACTCCTAGATCAAATTTCCTTAATAGCCAAACAAAATGGAACATCAACTCCATTTATTTGCGGAGGTTTACCTAGAGATAAAGCATTAGGAAAAGAATCAGACTTTCAGGATATTGATTTAACTACCGGTGACGAAACTGTTCATGCTTTGGCAAATGCTGTTCATAATGCAATTCCTGGTGAATTTAAAGTTATGGATGATAAACACGCCACATTAATTGCAAATAATTTAAAAATAGACTTTTCTTCAAATTTTATTAATCCTGCAGTAAAACAATTATTAGAAAAAGCAGGCCTAGAGAATCCAACAAAAATGCAATTGGAGCTTTATTCTAGGGATTTTACTTGTAATGCTCTTTTGATGACCATGGACTTGAAGGTAATTAAAGATCCTATTGGTTTGGGTATACAAGATATTCGAGCAAAAAAGTTAAGAACCTGTTTACCTGCGAGTGTTACTTTAGGGATAGATAATAGAAGGATTGTTAGAGCTATCTACTTGGCTGCTAAACTGGGTTTCGAGGTTGATCCGGAAGTTATCTCATGGGTGAAGTCAAACCCCGCTATAATCGCTAATGCAGGGCAAGGATATATAAAGAAGAAATTAGACCAAGCCGTTGATTATAATATAGGAATTACGGTAAAATTATTGAATGAAATGAATCTTTGGTCATATATTCCAGTGACAGAGAAATTGATGCCATATTTTAAAAGGACGTTATAATGATAAAGAAATTAGCTATTATTCGAGATAATGAAGATACACCATGCGTTTTTGGTCTTTCTATTCCCTTCGCTTGTAAAAATGCTGGGTCTTTAGTGGAAAAAATGGCACCTATTTCTATGGCTGGAGAAGATGCGGATGAAGAAGATATTGAAAATTTAGCCAAGTCAAATAATAGAATACTTATAATGGAAGCTAATGGATCGATCTGTGTTTACAATGATAAAATATTTGAGGATAAATTAAAGTGTGAGTGTAATTTTGGTTCAACAGCCCCAGGAGTAAAAGAAACTGGATTAACAGCAAGTCCATTTTATTCTAGAGTTTATGATAATGTAGCTTTAGACGGTTTGTATAATTTACCAATGTCTGGGGATCTTAATATAAGCAGGAATTTATACTACGCTGTTCAAAGTCTACAGGGTGAAAACGAGAAAGATAAAGAAAAAATTAAGAAATAGTAGTGTTATATCTTGTATTAAAACTGCATATAAATAGTGGTTAAACACAGGATAACTAATGGAAAATAATCAAGAAACTGAAGAAACTGAAGAGAAGAAAGAAGTTAAAGAAAGAACTCATTATATTTATAAAATAACAAATTTAATTAATAATAAAATTTATATTGGGCAAACTGTAGATTTAAAAGCACGCTGGCTTAAACATGTTGCTTCATCTAGGACAAAAGATAAAAAACAAAGTTTTTATCTTCAAAAATCTATAAATAAATATGGTAAAGAAAATTTTAAACATGAAATAATAGATCAGTGTCAAACATTAAAAGAGGCAGATGATAAAGAAATTTATTGGATTGCTTATTTTGATTCCACTAATACTAAAATAGGTATGAATTTAACAAAAGGTGGAGGAGGAAATTTAGGGTATAAGATGCCAGAACATCAGAAAGAAATATTAAGAAAAATAAATAAAGGTAAGAAATTATCTGAAGAACAAAGGAAGATATTAAGTATAGCAAATAAAGGGAAGAAATTATCTGAAGAACATAGAAAAATCATAAGTAAAGCAAATAAAGGTAGGCCTCTTTCAGATGAGCATAAAAAGAAAATTTCTGAATCTAATAAAGGAAAGCCAAAATCTGAAGAACATAAAATAAAATTAAGAGCTTATTGTGGTGATAAAAGTCAAAATTATGGCCTAAAAAGATCTAAAGAACATATAGAAATAATAAGAAAAACACACACTGGAAAAATTCTTTCTAAATATACTAGAGATAAAATAAGAGAAACTAATTTAAAATTAAAAATTTCAGTTGGTGAAAAAAACCCTTCTGCAAAATTAAGTGAAAATGATGTAATATTAATACGAGAACTATTTAAAAATGGTGAAAAACGTAAAGATATAGCTTTGAAGTTTAATATTTCTAGAAGTGTAATTGAAAGAATTGTCTCTTATAAAATTTGGAGGCATGTAAAATAAATAAAGGTAATAATATAGCATTAACAATAGCAGTTTATAAAAGGATTTAGCATGGCTCTAGCAGTAAAAATAGCACAATCAACAAATGATTTCGATCAATTTCAAGACATAATCTCCGGTCTTGATGATAATAGTGGATCGTGGGAAGATTCATCAGAAGTTAGATTAAATGATGATTCTCTTAATGATGATTCTCTTTTGGTTGAAGAGTTAAATGCAAAAGATGAAGATGAAACCACAGGAACTACTAGCACTACGGAAAAAGCTGTTCTAGAGGTTGAAGAAGAGCCCGATGAGCAAATCTTTTTCAAGCTTGATATGATCCCCGGTGCTGAGAACCAAGATGACACTCTAGAAGATCTTATTGTAGATGAGGAAGAGCCAAAAATCGAGGTAAACGACGATCCGTGGAGATGCGATAATTTAAAAGAATTACCAAAGTGGATGAAGAATCGATATGAGAATATACCAAAACATAGTGGTAGAGATATTTCTGGTATTGAAAGAGCCGTAGCATATTTAAAGCAGTTTTTACGACAGATTTCTAGAGCAACTCAATCTGATATCAATGGCGTTTTAGATATTAACCATGTGGAAACTGTTAGAAATCAAGTTGAAGATGGAATTTCTCGGCTCGAAGATCGGTTAAAGATTTTAAATATGTACAAGAAAAAGAAAAGAGCTGAAGAAGATCCAGAAGGGTTTAAAAAAGAAGCTCAAAAGGCTGCCGGTGTAAATGGTGGAGTTACAATTACTGTTCCTCTTATTATTTCTCATTTGGCCCGGACCATGATCAATGGAACAGTAAGCGCCGGTCATGATATGGAAGATATGTTTGTTAAATTGGCCGATAAGTTTGATTTAACTTTAAGAGAACGTCACGAACTTATTCAGCTTATTCAAGATATGGGTTATCCTATTAGATTAGATAGGGCTTATGCTGGTGAAGATACAAAAGACTACCATAAACAAGATCATTTCGATTTAGCTCAGAACTTCCCATATTAATAAGGAAAACCATGCGAGGCGGACTACCAATACAAAGAAATTCTGAAGCTGGATATGAAGTTGAAAAAGCTGATAAATTACCTGAAGCTTTAAAATCAGCTGTTACTTCTTTAGAACAATCAAGACAGCGAAAGAGTTTTTCCATTATTGATCAGATTAATGGCATAATGGGAGGAAAACCACGGTATGGATCTGTGGCTGATGCTGTAGCTGATATGAGGGAACGAACAGGTTTAAATCAATATTTAGACCAAGTAAAATCGTCTTCAATGACACAGAAATCAGCTAAATCTATCGTGGCTCAAATAATGAATTCTGTCCCCGAGTCATTAAATAAATATAAAAACGTAGCTGATATATTGTCTTATGTGGATAATGTAATTGAAGGGTCACATGGATTGGGGTGTAGCATTCCTCAATTACAAGATGATATTTTAAGGACATTTCCAAAAGTACAACCCGAAGATGTTATGACTGATTCGGTGGCTAAGTATTTAAATAGCAAGATAATTTCTGCTATAAGTCTGATGGGTCCAGGTCAAGAAAATAATCCTAATTTGGGTAAAGGGTTGAATAAAGAAAAATTTGAGGAAAATGAAAATGCTTGGCAGGGGTTGGAGCCAAATAAAGATTAACAATGGAAGATGAAAGATCTCATTCTATATACAAAATCACAAACACGATCAATAGTAAGATTTATATTGGCCAGTCAGTTAATCCTAAAGAGAGATTTGCTAGACATAAAAGAATAGCGAAAACAAAAGGTAGAGAATTTTGTTATTTACAGGCATCTATAGCCAAACATGGTGAAGAAAATTTTACTATAGAAATTATAGATCAATGTAATGGTCAGAAAGAAGCAAATGATAGAGAGATTTATTGGATTGCTTTTTATGATTCAACTAATAGAGAAAAAGGAATGAATTTAACTAAAGGCGGTGGTGGGGCTGCGGGTGTGTCTCCATCCGAAGAAACAAGAAAAAAAATATCTAAAAGTAATACAGGTAAAAAAGCATCGGAAGAAACGAAAAGAAAAAAATCAGAAGCAGAGTTAGGTTCAAAAAATCATTTTTATGGTAAGCATCATTCTAAAGAAACAAAAAAGAAACTTAGCGAACTTAATAAAGGAAGACTTGGTAAAAGAGGGGAAAGTTGTACAACCTCAAAACTTAAAGAAAAAGACATTATAGAAATAAGGAAATTATATTCAAATGGTGAAAGTGGTCTTACTTATAAAGATATAGCTAAAATTTATAATGTTATTCCACAAACAATACATTTAATAGTAAGATATAAAAGATGGAAGCATGTAAAAATGCCAAGTGAGACATAATTATGGACGTAAGTTTATTTCAGCAATTTAAAGACAGTATATCTAATATTGATCCGGTTACTTTTATTGAAAAAAATCTAAGACTTGATGGCTCTGATTTTAAGCTTCATGGTAACGGCTATAAATGCTTCGCCGATATTTACAGGCAAATTGGAATTAAGGCATTAGAAAAAAATGCGAAACCAATTGTCCTAGTGAAGGGACGTCAGGTTGGAGCTACGACCATGGCCTCAGGGCTTGAATTGTTTTTTATGGCCAGTGGATTGTTTGGAAAAAATGGCCGTCCTCCAATGAGAATAATTCATGTTTTTCCTGAGTTATTACATGTTTTTACTTATGCTAAAACTAAATTCAACCCTATGATGAAGTCCGCAAAAGCTTCTTCAGATCCAAGTAATAAAAAAAGAACATTATCAGTTATTGAAGATAAATTGGATAAAAATTCAGCCACATCAGATTCTTTGCAATATAAACAATTTGATGGAGAAAATTTCATTCGCATAGAGAGCGCAGGTATAAACGGAGATAGGTTGATGGGTGGAACCGTTGATTGTTTGATTTATGACGAGGTTCAAACAATTCCAGCTTTGGCCATTTCAAATATTAATAAAGTTCTTTCTAAGGCTAAATATGGAAGAATGGGCGAAGGGGTTCAGATATATTTTGGCACTCCTAGGCAGAAAAATAGTGAGTACTACAAAATCTGGGAAAACTCTAATCAGCAATATTATTATTTGGGGTGTGAAAAGTGTGGAGAACATTTTCCATTATATACACCAGGAAGCAATGAATGGCAAAGCATATGGCTGTACGGATTCGTGGTTCAATGTACTCACTGCGGACATACTCAGGACAAGAATGAGGCAGCAGAAAGAGGCAAATGGGTAGCTACAAAAAATACAGAAGATTGCAAGTACATCGGCTTCCACATAAATCAGTTATTTTCTCCAAATTTAAGTAAAGAATTCATTATTTCTCAAATGCCGGAACACCACGAATTAAATACAGAAAGAACCTGGCAAAATGAAATTCTTGGGGAGTTTTATGCTGGAGAATCTGGACCAATAACACCAGAAGAAATAAGAGAAAAGTGTGCAGATTTTGGTCGAAAGATGAGAAAGAGCATCTCTGTAACTGAAAATAAAAAAATATTTGTTGGGTTTGACTGGGGAAAGAAGAGTGATGCTGATGCGGTTGGAAAAGATGAAGCAGCAAGAGCGGGTGGACAGTCTTATTCTACGGCGGTTGTTTTAACAGAAGATGGTCCAGGAAGGTTATTAATAGATTTTGCTACGATATTGAAAAAGAGTAATTTTGATTATAAGAAAGATGTAGTTAGAGAAATTATGCGACAATATAGTGTAACTCAGGCGGTAGGAGATATTGGATATGCAAACGATCTTACAGAAGAGTTACAGAAAGAATTTGGAGATAGATTTTTAGCAAGTTATATGGCAACTAAGGTAACAAACCATATTCATTTAAATAAAGAAACGTTTCCTCAAGTCATAAATGCTGAGCGAGAGTATCACATTGCTGAGCTGTTTAGTCTAATGAAGAAGGGAGTAATAAGATTTCCTTTTGGTGACTGGGATAAAATTTCTTGGTTGGTGAGTCATTGTTGCAGTATGGATATTAAAACAACGTTCAACAATGTAAAAGAGCCAATTAGAAGATATGTAAAAGGGTCAACTCCAAACGATGGATTTATGGCTTTATTGAATGCTTATTTGGCTTATAAATATCACAAGACGGGTGGATTTTCAGATATTAAGATGGGGCCGACGGATTTAGTAGCCAAAAAACCACCTATGGCTATTCTTGGATATTGTAAGAAGTTATAATATTGATATATAAGGAATGTATGAGTGATGATAAATTACCGCCAAAGCAAACAGTATTACCAGTTGTTTCTCATAATGTAGCCAAGCAGGTATCTTCTCAGCGGAGGTCTAACATTGAGGGACAGTTAGAAAAGGGTGAATTATTTGCTCCAGGATATGTTCCAGTTAAAGAAGGAATATCAAAATCATCTTTAGGAAATGTAGTTGGGTCTATTAAGAAGAAGGCAGATGCTGGTTCTTTTGGTGGAGGAGGGGTATTATCAGGAGCTGGGGGTGGTGGATTTAGAGGAACTGGGGGGTCATTACAGCAATTACCTGAAGTATATTCTCCGCTTTGGTTGAATTCTAATATGAATTTACCAAGGGATCGAGCTACAATTAATGCTTGGTGTCGTTCATATTTTGCTTTAAATCCCATTGTAAAAAACGCAATATCTTTACATTCAACTTATCCTATTTCTAAAATGAATATTAAGTGCAAAAACGCAAAAGTTAATGCATTTTTTGAAACCATGATAGAAGAAATAGATTTGATGAATATTTGTGTTCAAGTATCTCAGGAATATTGGACATTGGGTGAAGCAATTATTTATGCAGAATTAGATGAAAGTACAGCAAAGTGGAGTAGATTAATTATTCAAAATCCAGATTATATTGATATTAAGAATAGTGTTATTGCTGGGGAACCAATTATAAGTTTACGACCAGATGAAAATTTGCGCAGAATTTGCATGGGTAATCGTCCTTCTGATATTCAACAAAAGCAGCAATTAGATCCATCTATTGTAGAGCATGTTAGAAGGGGAGAGAATGTTCCTCTTAATAATTTTTATGTATCATATTTAGCCAATAAGATTTCTCCTTATGAAAAACGTGGCACAGGACTTCCGGTAGCATGTTTTAGAATGTTAATGTTGATGGATAAGGTCTATGAAAATAAGTTTGTTCAAGCTGATAGTTTAATTAATCCATTAACGGTGGTAAAGATTGGTTCAGCTGGGGCGGATGGGTTTAAGCCACAAATAGCAGATTTAGAAGCTTATCGAGAAGTATTTGAAGCGGCTGAAAATGATAAGAATTTTAAGATATTTACGCATGATGGAGTAGATATTGATTTTAAGAGTAAGGGTGCTGGAATTTATGATACCAACAATATGATGCAAGAAATAATAAAGTTCATATATATTGGTATGATGGTTCCTCAGGTTATTATGGATGGAGGAAGTGATGTAACTTATGCAAATGGTGGAGTTGCGTTGGATGTATTACGCCAAAGATACATGCAATTTAGAAATATGTTATCAAGTTGGTTAAGAAGGAAGATATTTGCGCCAATTTCTAAGATAAATGATTTTTATGATTACGTTGATGGGCAAAAAGTGTTAATTGTTCCTGATATTGAATGGAACCACATGTCATTATTTGATATGGGTGATTATATTCAAACATTAAAAGAATTATTAACGGCTGGTGGTGAAGGACAGGCTCCAAAAGTTTCAGTTCAGACTATGTATCGTTCTTTAGGAATAGAATACGAAGAAGAGCAAAGAAAGATTAGAAAAGAGGCAATAGATAATGCAATTCATATGAAGGAATTGCAATCACTTTCTGCTATGAGTTTGGATGAATTAAGAGGGCTTAAAGAAGAGGATGTTATTCCGGAGCCAAAGAACAGTCCATTACCTGGAGAAGAAGGTGAACAACCAGAAGGGGCGATGGCAGGAGGGTTACCAGGAATGGAAGGTGCGCCTCCTTTGGGTGGGTTAGAAATGCCACCGGGACCAGCAATGCCACCAATGGGACCGCCACCAGCAGCTCCAGCACCACCTCCAGCCGTAAAATAACAAAGTTGTAGGATTATTTTGGCATATGGCTAGGAGAAATCTTCTATGAAAATTACTGAAGCACAGGCCCGAAGCTGGAAGCACAATTTAAATTTAAGCAATATTCCACGAGCAATAAAAGAAAAATTATTTCAAGGTGAGGAATATGAAGTCCGTGCTAAGCAATTACATGATGCGGATAAAACTATTCGTGAAGTTGCATTGGGTCAGAATTTTTATGGAATAAGTGTAAAGCAAGCGGTTCAAATAGCTCAAAATGGTGCCAAGAATCATAAATATATTGATTCAGCTTATGGTGTTTCGATATTTTTAGAGATTTTACAGCGAATTATAGATGAAGGTAAGCAAGCGGCAGTTGAATTAAGTGAATTACCAACTAAAGAGTTTGAAGTATCTGATCCTGATGCATTGGAGCATTTTGTTAATAAAGATCAGGCAAAACAAGCGGGTATAAAAGACATATATAGATCAATATTTGGAGATCCGCTAGAAAAAGCATATGCTAGACAGATAGCGATGCACAGAAAAGTATTAGATGGGTTGGTTAATTTTGCAACGAGTTCTTTAAATGAGTTGCTTTTATGTTTTCATAGAATGGGATATGCAAATGCCTCTAATAATTTCTTAGGTTGGGTAAAAGAATTTGAAAATATTAAGAAAATTCATGCAAGATTGAATACAAAATTTATTAGTACATATAAGCAGAGCATTAAATTCTTTGTAGATATGGCGGCTAAGGGATTAAATGAAGGATCAGCACAGTCTATAAAAGGAATTACCGAAAAGCTACATATTCAACCTGAGCCCGAAGCAATAAAGCCAGAGCCAGTTGTTCAGCAAGAAGCGCCAAAGGCAGAAGTTGTTCCACAAGAAGATTCATTAGCTGAGTTTAGAAAATTTGTGGAGGAAGAAAAAGCAAAAAGACCTGTTGCAGAAAAAGAATATGCTGATTTAACATCTAGACAAACAAAAGATGTAGAGCAGATAGCACAATTACAAAGTGAATTAAAGAATAAAACAGAAGAGCCTCAAAAATTAATTGATACATTGGATGAGTGGGCACATAAGAATAGTCCTGTTCTTGATCCTTATGGAAATATTATAGCTGAATTGGGTAATGGGGATATTACTTTATTTAATATATTAGATAGAGATAATAATCCTATTGTAATGGATGTATGGTCATTGCCTAAAGTAATGGAGGCAATTCCTGGATTGGATACATTATTTAGTAAACACACCCCAATTAAAGATCAATCAATAGTAAATAGTCTTTTAGGTAAGATAGAAGAAATTGCGCCGGAGGTTAAGGAAAAGAGAGGAAGAGGTCGGCCCCCAGGAGTAAAAAATAAACCAAAGGATGAACCTCAAGCTGCAGTTGTTTCAGAAGCACCCGTAGCAGCTCCAGTTGTTCAAGAAGCACCAAAGGTCGAACCGGTTCCAGAAGTCGTTCCTGAGCCAATTGTGGAGCAACCAGCGGCACCAATCAACCAAAATGTTCCAGAGCAGTATTCAGAAGCTAATCTTGCAGCAATGAAACCAACTGAAAGAGGTGCTTTAATAAATAGTATAACAGATACTAGTTTATTGGATGCTATTTCTAAATATAATAATTCTAATGTTAGGTTTGCTATAGCCGCTGGTAAAAACACATCACAGGACACATTATTTAATTTAGCACAAGATAAAGATGAAGATGTATCTAAAATGGCGGTATCTCAGATTAATACTCCATTATTGCTTACAGAATTGGCAAAGAGTCGTAGTCCAAGTGTTCGTTATTTTGTATTAAATAATAAAATAACACCCGATGATATAAAGATAAATTTAGCTAATGATCCAGAGGTAAGGAAACGAAAGAATAAGGATGATGCAGATAAAAAACGACTTGGAGTTACACCTTCAATGGAAAAAGAATTAGCACAAAGAGCTCCTTATGTTGCTCCTGAAAAAGTTAATGAAGTGATTCCGGAAGTTGCGCCCGAAGTTGTTCCAAAAGAAGCTCCTAAAGCCACAGATTATTTAAATGAATTAAGTGCAAAGGAATTAAAGACATTAGCACAGGATGTAAAAACTCCAGATGATGTTCTTTTGGCTATTATTGAAAAGTCTACTGATGATTTCTTTACACAACTTCCGGCGGTTAATAACATAAAGAATCCAGATGTTTTAGCAAAAGTAACTAATCCAGATCTAAAATCAGCAGTAGAAAAACGACTTGTTGATTTGGGAAGTACTTTAAAACCAGTTGAAGCCCCAGTACCAACAGTTGAACAAAAACCAACTGAAGCTCCAAAAGTAGAAGAACCAACATCAGAAGAACCAGCAAAATTAGAAGGAATGCCTGAACCTCCAAAAATGACAAAAGAGGAAAAACAAGCTATTCAGAATTCTTTAGTTTTTATTATATTACCAGAAGATTTTGATGGTAATGAGAAAGGTAAAGTTCAAAGACAGGCTAAAGAATATTATAGTAAAGATTATCCAAAGGCTCAAATTGTTGTTGATAGAGAAAAGAGAATAAAAAGTATGTTAGAAAAAAATCCAGAATATTTATCTAGAACAGTTAAATTAATTAAATATGAAGATTTTATAAATAAGAAAAAGAAAACACCAATGAGACGTGCTGAGTTTTATAATAATCTTGTTAAATTAGCAGATAAAAATAATCCATATTTAATAGCCAATGCAATGCTTGAATATTCTGGAGAAATTGATTCTGTTGATCCTGAACTTTCTGTTCAACTTTTAAATAAAGCAATCGAGATTTTAAATGGATAATATTTTAAAACAAGCATGCGAAGAAATTCAATCAGAAGTTTCAGTTGTAAAAATAGCTGGAATATTGGATAGATTGCATTCTTGGTATAAGAATTTATTTGATCCAGAATATAAAGAATTAGTAAATAAGCTTCGTGATGATTCTGACCAAGTAAAAGAAAAGATCCAATCACTTTATCGTCATATTACAAAAATAGATGAAGCTATAAAAAATGGTGATGTTGGGTCTTATGATTATGCCTTAGAGTATATTAGAACTATATCTCATGAATTGGTTGAATCTTTAAATAAATTAACTGTAGAAACTAGTGCTGTTCAAGAAAAAGCTGGTCCGGATGTTGGTAATTATAAAAAAATAAATGTGTCAGAAAATGTAAAACGTAATGAACAAGTTAGAATTACAGCGGCATTAAAAAAAGCTAATGTTTCTGAGGGTATTATTGCGCAGATAAATTTTGATGATTTATTTAATACAATCACCAATGCATTATTACGGGGAAAGATATTAGAAAGTGGATTAGCGAAAGAGCAAGGAAAAGAAAGGAATGGAGAATTATGGGTTTCGTTAGAGTCGCCAGAATTTAAGATTCCAGGGTTTTCATATTTAATGCAAGTGAAAGCAACGGTTACCGATTTATTTGTAAGAAGTTATAATCCTAAAAATGAAGCTAGTTTAAGGAACATTTATTGGTTTAGGGTAACTCCAATGCAAGGAACGAGAGAGGTTGAAAAAACGGCATCTCAAGTTAATAAGCAAATAAATAAAATATCAGG
>Ga0265322_10000405_pt1 | contig 17743 bp, 20 predicted proteins | sample 41222metaG_FD_193584 | JGI IMG/M metagenome (GOLD analysis project Ga0265322, IMG submission 193584) | Rhizosphere microbial communities from Carex aquatilis grown in University of Washington, Seatle, WA, United States - 4-12-22 metaG | ecosystem: Host-associated > Plants > Roots > Rhizosphere...
TCTTTCGTTCCTTTCGGCAAATATTCTGCGACGTACACCTGACCGATGAGTTCACCGAGCGAGCCGTCGGTTTGTTCGACGACACGTTTCCACCGCGGTTTCGGTTCTTTCACTCCACGAAGAACATTCGAATAAAAATTGAACGATTCAAGATAGGTCTTATCGTCAACGTACCGCGCCAATCCGCGGACGAGATGGAACTTCAGATAATTTTTCCAGTCTTCCAGGGGAAACGATTTGAAGTATCCGTTCAATGCGGTTAAAAATTCCGGCTGTCCGACGATAACGGTATCGACGTTTTTCAAACCCGTTCCTTCCATAAACACCGTCCAATCGATGTTGGGCGTTGCTTTCAGGAATTCTTTGAAATACATCTTGTGATAATTTTTAATCGGATCACGTGTGTCTTCGCGTTTGCGGGATGTTTTTGCGATCGCCGTTTCCAGCGCCATCAGATGATCGGCTGCTACCTTGGCATGATCGGCGTCGTAACCCATAATGCCGAACATGTTCTGAACATGTTCCACGAATTTCTGGCGGATCATGACCGCACGGGGATCGGTATCGAAATAAAAATTCCGATCGGGTAAACTCAAACCGCCCTGACCGACGAAGATTGCATTCTTGCTGCTGATTTTATCGTCCTGCCCGACGCCGAATCCAAACATCGGCGAGCCGGCAACGGTGTGAACGTACGATGCGGCTTTGATCAGGCCGTGCAAATCTTTTATTCCATCGATCATTGCAAAATCGCTTTTGAGATCGTCCAATGCTTTTTTATTGAGACTGACACTGTCCATGCCGGTAAAAAAGAAGTCGCCGATCTTTTGTTTGTTGCTTCCTTTTTCCGCTGTGGTCAATGCAGCGGATGATTCGCACACATTCCGTATTTGCGCGTTGATGGTGTCTTGAATCAATTGCCAGAGGCCGTTGCTCTGTTCGGTCGGCGGTATCGGATTTTCCTTGAACCATTTTCCGTTCGCGTACAGGAAGAAATCGTCACCGGGCTTTACGGTCTTATCGATATGCGAAGCGAGCGGATCGGCCGCTTCGTTATTGTTCGAACAGCTCATGTTGATTGCCGCAATGGCAAAAAAGAGCACTACCAAACTGAAAGTTTTCATAGCTACGTATCTTTATGATGTGATGAGTTTGTTGTTAAATATCTTCCAAAGTACGAATGTCAAATATACGATTTTTTCTTTTGAATTGTAACTTTGGGGAATTGAAAATGTCCGCCAAACCGGGTGTTTGATGGTTCTTCAATCTTTGAAAATATGTTATATTTACAACCTTTTTGACACATTCGAGAGTTTTTCCCCGTAATGGTTATGATGGAACAAGAGAGCTATCGTTCTTTATGAGTTTTCGTGTTTCGGTATTTGAGTCTGATTTACTTCCTGTCCGGAGTAAGAACAATCTTTTTGATTGCCATCCACCTCGTGCTATCTGCGATGGGAAGGGAGGAAAACGTTTCTTGTTTCCGCAGTTTCAGAATTTCGGCAGCCCTGTCCTGAGAATTCGGATGCGTACTGAGCCATGCGAGGCGTTGCAGAATCTCGTTTTTATCCTGCGACAAACGAAACAAAAGGTTGGCAAGATTTTCCGGATCGATGTTCGCTTTTGCCATGAAATGCACGGCGGAAATATCCGCTTCGGTTTCCTGTTCTCTGTCGAACGCGGAAGATGAGAGGAGCTTTACCATTTCCCGCCCGATGGTTCCGCTTGAATTACCGCCGGCGATTGTCGTGAGCATCGATAACCCGGCGTCCTTCGTGAGTTTTTTCATGACGTGCCCGTGTTCCATGTGACCGATTTCATGAGCCAGCACGCCGCTCAACTCTTCCGGTGAGTTGCAATAACGGATCAATCCGGTATACACGACGAGATGTCTGCCGGGAAGGGCAAATGCATTGATGTCATCCTGAAGAAGAATATGAATCGTGATCGAAGAATCGTTAATGCCGTTAGATTTGCAAAGTCTCTGCTTGATACTGTCGACAAACGTTTGAACGCTGTCCGATTCGATTTCACGATGACCTTGTTTGACCGCATCGAGAATAAATTCTCCCAATTTGCGTTCATTGTCTTTGGTAAGTTGTTCGATATGAAAGCGATCCACGAAATCAATTTCTCCGAACAGTAGCCACGCGACGAAAAAAAATGCCGCAAGGAGGATAAACTGAATACTCGCTTTCTTCATCTTATGCCTTCACGAGAACGTCCGTCAGCGGACCAAAAAACCACCACGACACATGATTTCCTTTTCGTGTTTGTATGGCGGCGTAAATGGTTGCGATGAATTCGACGAGATTGAAGAGCACAATCGTAATGATATACGCTATGTAGTTGTTGGTCACGACGGCATTTCCGTAGACAATTCCGAGAGTCCAGTACACACCGGCAACGTTGATCGCCAACGTGAGAATCTGCGCTGCCAGCACCTGTGTGCAATGCCATCGAACGAAATGCGCCGATCTTCTATTGCCGAAATAAAATATTACCGAAGCGATAAGATTAACGATAGGCAGGGGAAGTCCGACCATCAACACGACCATCGACATCAAATAACTGTTGGACGCTTTTTCGGATTCGTATTCGTCCGGCCTATAAAAGAATTGCATCCTACAATCCTTTCGTCATATTCCAGAACCAGTTCAACATAACAATTGCAACGGCGGAATAGGAGAGCCATCGTTTTCGTATAAATAACGATTCCATGTTTCCATACACCCGGTAGAAGCTTTCGTTTTTCCGCACGACATCGATAAGAATCCACCACGGCACGATCACCAGTGCAAGGGCGAGTAACGTTCCAAACGGATTGACAAACAGCGATTCACGGAAATTTCCATGCATCAATGAAATTATTGCGCGGGTCATGCCGCAGGATGGACAAGGGAGTCCCGTCACTTGTTTAAACAAGCAAAACGTCGGTACGGATTCATGGGAATTCGCATCAATGAAATTCCATGCAAGCCAGATATATCCGGCTAATGAGAATCCGAGAAGAAATATGTAAAGATGTTTCTTGCTCACTTAGTACAATGCCATCTGAAGCCGTTGTACGTTGACTTCACGCGTTCGTCCCATGATGAGAAACCAGTCGACGACCGTCCAAATGCCGAGACCGCCGCACGTCAGTAATTTTGCAATGCCCAAACCGGTTTCGCCGAGCAAAAAACGGTCGATACCGAAATGTCCGCCGATGAGCGAAACGATGAGCATGATGGTCGGGTCCTTGAGATTTGCTCCATGCAGTTGCAGGTATTTTGCATCGTCGAGTTTGATCAATTGTTCCCGGATTGCCGGCAAATGATACGACTCGAAGTACTTGCTGTACGTCATCAAAAACATGTCTATTTTTTGCTGATCCATAAGATTTCCTTTCTATGCTGTTGTATTGTACTTGTCTGGCAGACAAAATGTTGCGGCAGGTGGCGTCTCAATTTTTTATTGAGGCACGACCTTCCGGCTGTGTCTTTATTTCAATATTTCTCCCATTTCGATAAGCTTTTTCATCGTGTTGAAATTTCTCGTTGTTGCCCGAACGTTGAGCGTTCTTTCCACGAACACATTATTGAATCGTGTATTGCCGTAACCGTTCCTGGTGAGCAGGTACATTGTTGTTCCTGCAATGGTGAATTCATCGGCGTCATCGATCGACTTCAATTTTTCGATTCCTCGCTTATCCGGTAAACCGGAAAGTAACGTGAAGTGAATCTTTTCATTTTCGGATAGCTTCGATTCATCGTACGGACAATGTACGACAATCTTTTTTAGTACGCCAATGTTGTAAACGAATATCTCGACGTCGAATTTGAATTTCTTCGCTATCGCTCCCTTGATCGATTTTTGAATTGAAGCCGGTTTCTGGTCCGATTTGAAGACTATGTTGCCGCTCTGTATGTATGTTGCAACATCTGAGTATCCTAATTTTGTGCAAAGCTCGCGCAGGACTGCCATCGGGACAATATTATGTCCGGTGACGTTGATTCCTCTCAGTAGGGCAATATAGGTTGGCATGAAGAATTTCCAGAAATTTGTGATTACTCTACCTGTCCCTGTATCTTTGATGTGATACGTTTTGAAGCTCTGTTCGCCCAGGCAGATTCGAGCGCTTTGCGCAGCGACTCTTTTTTCACAGCTCTGAGATATACGTTTGTGCCGCCTTGCCGGCCCCACGCGCCTTTGACAGGCATAAATGCTTCAGGGTCTGACTCCACAAACAGTGCTTGCTGCTTTGGTGTGAGTTTGACCATGCCATACGATTTATTCGGGTAACCGAGCGTTGCGAAGATTTTTCCTGATATACGAAAATCCGGGTGATCCATATGCGACTCTTCCGTAGCTTCCGGGAGACTTAATGCCATTTTGCGAAATTCGTTTGCGGTCATGTCTTCATTTCATTCTTTGGGAGACAGGAGTTCCTGTTTCCTCAAGTGCCGGAAGGAATCCTTTTCCGAAATCATTAAGCACTTTCAATTTTACTACATCGCCATCCTTGTACCACAATAACTTTTGATCGAAGGGATGTTTCGGCATTTCTACTTTCGTTTGCAAAACGAGCGTGTCACCGACGAAGCTGCCGTGGTACGTCGGATGATCGCCAAAGTTGTTAAACATCGATAGTACGTACTGATGCATTTGCAAATCGTATCCGAGCATCCCGTGTCCTTTGTAATGACCCAAAATGGAGCTGACGTTTTCATTCTCTATCGAGAGGAACATTGAATCGAGAGTCCATGAAATTACCGAATTGCCTGTGCCAGTTGCTCCTTTTGGCATTGATGAACTCGGTGGAATGTTCGTTACGGTGGTAAACGATCCCACAAGAAATTCAACTTTTGCCCGCAGAAGAGCAGGACTTTCTGAAGTTGTTTGTCCGTGAGTGTTGGACAAGCAGAAGATAATGGCAATTGTCAATATGGCAAACTTTGTCGAGCGAATCATTCGTGTTTCTCCTGTAAATTTTGTAAGTGAATCCCTCCAAGTTTCTTCGAGTATACAATTTTTTTGAGTGCAAATCAAGGGTAGGGTGGTGTCAGGTCTTACGACCTGACCCAGGCGTGGAAAACCTTGCGAAGGTTTCCCGCTTTCAGCGGGATAAATTTCACCTTCGCAAGGTTGCACATAGAAAGTGAGTCCACATTCCGTTCTCGGTCAGAATAAAAGCTTAGTTCATAGCGTTACCGGCACGTATATCGACGATACGCGCAACGAGGTGCTTGCGCGATACGCGTGGGCGAATTTCACATATACATTGCAATAAAATTTTGTTGGAGAGAAGCAAGCAGTGTTTTCCATCTCTTGGGATTTTGCCGGTTCATTACCCGACAGCTTTCTTATAAACTATTTTACCCCACCGTATTTTATCCCAGATTCGTTCGTGTACGAAATAACCGATCGTCGTATAAATATTACTAATGATCATAAAACCAAACGCTATCTTTACTTGCCCGGTAAATAAATAAATCGAAGTAAAGTCGAGAATTAAAATAACCGCTCTGTAACTGATGGTTTTTACAACAGACCTGCGAAGTGTTTCTTCTGCATGGTGTGTATCGGGATGAAGTTTTTCGATCATGGCTAACCGGTTTTGTGAATAATAGTTTTCTTGCTTCTTTTATCGTCATGTTCAGTATATCGATCATTGGTTAAGCCGTAATATTGTTTCAACTCTTTTTATGACCGATCTATTTCTCATGATAGGTCATGAGTTTCTTGTTGAATTCATTAAGCCATATATGAAATCCGTTCATATTCCAGTGGGTATCGGAAGTGAAATATATTTGCATATTCGTGTTCTTGAAAAGATCATAAATATCGATAATGGGAATTTTTAAATCAGGATGTTGTTGAACCCGCGGAATCATCTCGTTATATCTGCCCATGTGAGGATAGAGTATTGTGACCGGATTCGGAATGACGGAAAACAGGACATCATCGAATCCTTTTGATTTATAATATGCATAGAAAGTATTCAGAGAGCGGACGAGATTATTCAGTTCCTTATCGGACATTGGCGTGAAAGAGCCGTTCTTCGATGTCGAATCTATCGTTTGGCGGTACAGCAAATACTTCCCATCCGGTGAAATGAGGACATCGTCGTTGACCCGTCCGAATACATTCCAATTCAAACTTGCTTTCATTTCTTTTACGGGGGTAAAGATTTTATAATCGAACATGTTGAATTCGATGTTTTGATTGATACTCGGGTTGGATAACGCCTGAAACACGAGCGATGAGAACCGGCCGACTGTCATTTTTGACTGCCCGTGTATCGAATCATCCATCAACATCTTTCCCATGATATAATCGGTGTCCGAAAAGCTTCGCAAGTCTCGTTCGACAACTTCTATCAACAGAATATTTGTTTCCCCCGTTGCCAGGCGAACATGTTTAATGTCCGATGAATTTGTCTTCAGATACCAATAACTTTTCACCGAACAAAATATCGAGTCGCTTTCCACGAATGCATCTCCGAGATAGCTGTCGCCGGCAACATATAAATTAATAAACCGTTTTACCGGACAGCTATCCGGAGGAACTCCGGACGCGAGAAAATCATTTTCGATTTTAAAACCGGGTAAGTAGGAAAGACCGTACAGATCGCCGTACCGGTATTTTTCCGATCCGAGCGCCGACGTCGTGGAGGTTCGGTATTGGGTAACCTGTCTCATGAGCTTGCCCGACGTGCTGACAATCATGATCGATGCAAAAATGGCGATCAACAACAATAACAACGTCCGTCTCATGTTAAAATTGAAAATAAATGAATTGTTTATTATTGAAAACTCCGAACAGGTAACAACTTGCCGTCAAAACGATCATCAGCAATAAAAACGTCCGGTATTGTTGAACATGCAATTTCATAAAATATTTTTCTTTGACGAGGAGCAATGCGATCAGAAAAAAGCAAAAGAGCAGTTCGGTATGATTCAGTTGCAAATCAAGCCGGTCCGACATGGAACTGGCGAATATTTTATGTATTATTGCAATTGCTTTTCCATAGTTCTCGGCACGGAAGAAAATCCACGCAAACGTTGCCAAACAAAATGTACAGAACACTTCCATCCAATGGGAAACGATATTCTGCCATCGGAATATTTTTATTTTCATATCGTTCAGCCATTTTTCGATCATGATGAATATCCCGTGCAACGCTCCCCAAATGACGAATGTCCAGTTTGCACCATGCCATAACCCGCTGACGACAAACACGATAAACAGGTTGACGTATGTTTTTTTGTTGCTGACGCGGTTTCCGCCCATCGTGATATAGAGATAATCTCTGAACCATGTCGAAAGAGAGATATGCCACCGTTTCCAGAATTCGGAAATCGATCGTGAAAAATACGGGGCGTTGAAATTGGTCATCAATTTGAATCCCATGATTTCCGCGGCGCCGATCGCCATTTCGGAATAACCGGAAAAATCGCAATAGATTTGAAATGAATAAAAGAACATTGCAACCGTGAGACTGAGCCCCGATTGGCCCTGATAATTGTTGAATGCATGATCAACGGCTATCGAAAGCCGGTCGGCAATGACAACTTTTTTGAATAAGCCGAATGCCATCAGCAATAATCCGTTTTTAAAATTGTCGGATTGAAAATGGTGTTCTTCGCGGAACTGGTGAAGCAGGTTTTGCGGACGCTCGATCGGGCCGGCAACGAGCTGCGGATAGAACATGACATATAATGCATAGATGCCGAAATGTTTTTCCGCTTTTTGATTTCCCCGGTATACTTCAATGGTGTAACTCATTGCCTGAAACGTATGGAACGAGAGACCGATCGGTAATAATATCGACAGATAGGGAATGGAATTATGCAGTCCGACGCCCTGTAAAAGAACTGTGAGATTGTTGTTGATGAAATTGTAATACTTAAACACGGCAAGTACGCCGATATTGGCTATCAAACTGCAGACAAGGAACAGCTTGCGGCGTTTGTCATGAGATCGTTCAATATATATACCGGCAAAATAATCGACGACAATCGTGAATCCGAGGATCAGGATGTACGCCGGAACGAAGACCATGTAAAAATAACAACTGGCAAGAAGTAACAGGCACCATCGGAACCTGTGGGGGAGTGCAAAGTAAAGCGCCGTAACGATTATAAAAAAAACAAAAAATTGTAACGAATTAAATAACATTATCTAAACTTGGTCTTGGATTATAATGTATTGCTTTTATCCGAAATGTCTTGCCCCGTTTTTGGGATTTTCCTCGAACGGGCAAAAGACTTTGATAAAATAAGAAAAATTTAGAAATAATGAATTATAATACCCGGAAGTATTTTATGGAGGCCACTGTCTAATGCCATGTTTGACGCATCCCGCACAGGCAATAGCTGCATGTTTTGTCTTTTCCTCAGCGGGAATTGGAGAATTGTCAAATGAGCGAGTAGTTATTCTGGAAACCGAACATCATTCTTCCGCCAGCTTCTTGATATCTCTTACTTCAAGCACCTGTTTGCCATATCCATTCTCCACGGAATGAATCATTGCCAATCCCAATTCCCGTAACGAACAAATGCTGTTCGGTAATACCAATCTGATCAGCGGCAACAGCCAACCGATATACCGATACGGTTTGAGTGTATTCTTCAACCCCTTTGTCGGTTCGATGATTCCCGGACGAAAATTATAGACTCTTCTAAAAGGAAGTTTCGTCAAATCGCTTTCAGTCTTTCCTTTGACGCGCGCCCACATCAATTTTCCATGTTCATTCGTTCCGGCGCCGGAAATATAACAGAAAGTCATATCCGGATTAAGCCGCGAAAGAGTTCGTGCGACATTCATCGTTAAATCGTATGTCACACTCGTATAATCCGCCTCGCTCATGCCGACCGATGAAACTCCGAGGCAGAAGAAGCACGCATTGTATCCTTTGAGTTGGTGTTCGATGGAAGAAATATTAAAAAAATCGGTATGTATGATTTCTTTGAGCTTCACGTGGTTCATCCGGCTCGGTTTTCTGTTGATAATCAAAACCTGATCGACGTTTTCATGGTGCAAACATTCATGGGCGACGCCTTCGCCGACCATTCCCGTCGCTCCGGTTATGATCACCTTCAGCTTTTCACTTGATTTGTTTTTCATGGTATCGATGTATTCTGAGTCAGTACTGCCTGCTTCGCAAGACATTCAAAGTTTTCAACTGTCTGATCCATCGGGAATGTTTCTTTTCAGCCGGGACGATAATTTGCAACGGACCTTCTTTGGAATCTAACGCTGTGCCGTTTTTCTTATCGGCAACGAGTATTGTATTGCTGGTAAAAAGGGTATCGATCTCCGGCAAAGCATAAATAACTTTGTATCCGTCCAACGCTTCGGCTTGAAGATAGAGAAGAAGATTTTTTCCGTGTAAACTATCGCCCGTCGGAACACCGCCTTTGGCAAGAATGTAATATAACGATACGCCTTCATATTCATTCTGCTTTCCGTCGTGATCAACTCCGACAACGGTGGATCGCGGAAAAGATGAAATATCTTTTAGAGTGAGCGTTTGCGGATTTTTCATTTCTCCGGTCAATTGTAACGTCCAATCCTGAGCGAAAACATGAGTATTGCTGAAGATTGCAAGCAGGAAAATAGCGCTTCCGATGAATTTGCAATGTGCTTTCATACTAAGTCCTTTGTACAAAATGTTTTAAATAGTTTCTCATTGCGTTCGGATTGATAGAGCATTCTTTTTGAACTTCCGAATATTCGTTCTCATTTGAGTCGAATCATGATGTGATTGTTTTCCTTCGTGATTTCGGTTTTTACATTCGATAAACTGAATTCGTCCGTATCCAGTATATCGCCGGAATATGATTCAATGTTCGAGGGCGGTGTAGTAATTGCAAAAGATATTTCTTTCTTGGATTTGTCAAGATAAACCGGAATGACTTTCTTCATTTTGAGCACGACATTTTTATCGAAATGAATCTCGACCGGAACCATGTCATAAATTGCCGATTCTTTGCCGACCTGCGTGACGCCGAACGGCGTATATGACATTCCGATTTTATCAGGATATTGAAAATATGAAATCGTCACCAGCGTGTTCTTTGTGTTGAGGATGGCATTCAATTGTTCCTGTATCTTTTGTTTCCCTTCCTGTTCGAATTGAACTTTGTCCTGATAAATCCGGTCGTAACCGTAATCGGTTTTTGCCTGTTCCAGATATTTTTTATTTTCTTGTTCGTTGAGATTGACGGAACTTTTCAACAAATCGCATAGATAAACGCTGTCTTCGAAAATTTTTGTTTTCCACGCAGGCATAATGTCGTCGAGCAGTAGCGCCTGGCAAGCTCCCAAATAATATAACCGGAATCGCATCGGTCCTGTGCCGAATTTGTTACCAAAACGGTTGTCGTTGACGGAAACAATCTTTACCATATTCTCTATTTCTGATTTAAATTGTCCGGATAGAATTCCTTTGTACCCGTTGAAGCCGTTTTGATAATACATTTCGTTGATGGGTTTCACCGCCTCCCCGGTTTTCAGAAATTTGTACTCGATATATTTTGCAGTTCCTTCCACATATTCATTCAGGTTTTCATAATCAGTCATGCGGGGTTGTAACAGCGATTGACGGTAAGTTCGGACAGCCACAAATTCATCGATCTTTTCCTTTTTTGTCTTTGCATCCTCGGAGAAAAGAGCGTCCCGCAAGATATTTCCTTCCAATACATAAAGTGCATTATTGACGGGGTCAAGAAGAGGGTAGGCGGCGACCGTCGCTTCGTTCGCATATTTATTCGGCGCTTTCTTGTCTTGATAAACATGAAATCCTTCGTGCAGGATCGTTCTGATTTCATCGTACGGAGACGGAATGAAATTCCATTTATTCAGCCAGTCAGAAATGAAATCGTTGTCCCGGTGTCTGAAAATATCTGTGAGCTGGTTTCTCATTCTGGAATAATAATCAGCCACGACAAGAACCGGTATTCCCTCGATATCTGTGCTCGTGTTCTGGTCATCGATCGCAAATGTTGTGGTGTCGTTTCTCACATACATAATTTCATCCGTGAAAGGACTGAAGCCGTTATAGACAGAAAATCCTTTTGGCTGATGAGGATAATTAATAAGAATCTCCTGTACATTCGGCCTGTAAAAAAGAACCGGAATCTTTGTGTAATCCAACCCCGGGTAGAATTCCTTCCCTAATGTCTGGGTGATGTTGCGGACTTCTTTGAGCGATACAAACTGCATCGGATCAATTTTTAATTCGGAAATATTTTGTGAAAAAAGTACATTGGCCGGAAACAGCAGAAGAATTATCCAGACAGATATCTCAACTTGAAGTCTTTTCATGTCGAATTTCCCTTTTCAATTTGTAGAAATGATCTATGATGTAAAAAAAAGGCTCCCACATTCGGCAGGAGTAAATAATGATTGAACACTCTGAGCGTCTTTGCTACCGGTGTCCGGGATTGCTTCCCGCATTTTCCTGTATGAGGTAAAGACGATTATCTTCCACGCGGTACATCAGAGGAGCGACCAGAATCTTCGGATACCGCAACCGCAATCGTTTGACTTCGCTTAGTATAAAATCGACTTCATTGCCGATCTCGAACATCGGGGCGAAATGGAAAAAATGTTCCTCGGCAGACTGCTCTTCCCATCCGGCGGCTTTCACTAATCCCTGGACGAATTGCTCTTTCCGCGCGATGAGATTGACCATCCCGCATTGCGTGTGTCCGATTAACGCGATGCATCGTACTCCACCGACGGCAATTGCGTACGAAACCTTAAATTCGCTGTACCGTAAATTTGCACCGCCGGCACGGATGATGAAGGCAAAATTATCCGGAATGTGAAGATGCTTCCGGTTGTCCATACACATACCGATCAGCAAATCGGCATTCGCGTACGGTTTAAATTCCCTGTTGAGGTTGTGATATTCAAGCAAAAACCCGATTGGGGTTTCCCGGTATTGGGGAAGAATATCTTCTTTAGATGCGACGGTCAGTAATCTGTTCATCGATTTTTTGTGTTTTTAGTCTTGTATTTCTACTGGATTATTTGTTAAGAAAGATAACAAATTGGGGAATAAAATGTTTGGCAACGGGAGGAGGGTAGTATGACCCTAATTCGGCGTGAATGAATATCAATAAATTGTCATCCACCAGGAACGATTGTTGAACGGATTATGGGTATTCGCATTGTCTTTTTCGATGTGAATGTTCCGATCGGTTCCGACTGCAACGTGTCATGATAAAATAAACCCCGCAACGTCAAATTTATTGTTGCGGTATCGATATTGATGAGACTGTCGCGAATCCAGAAACCGCCGTCCCATCGTTTGAAAACATTTTCCGGATCCGGAGTTTTCGGTTTATTGTCAAAATCGGAGTTTATTTCCAGGTACGTAAATGAAAGATTTTCAAGCGTTCCGGAGAATTCCGTATAATGATATTTGACAATGCAATAAACGCGTGCCCAACGGACGCTGTCGTGATACGCTTCGATGGAAATTGAGGGAATCAGTGTATCAACAACGAAATTCGCGTTCGATGGAAAGTTGCCGGTTATGTTGCTCTTTGGGCATCCGATAAAAATGGAGAGCAGCGAAAGGGCGACTATGATTTGCAGAATTCGAGACATTCTATATTTGATGAAATCAGATTTCTTTATCTGATGAATCGTCGCGATCTTTATTCCCCGACAATATTTTTTGCTTGTTTCTTCCACCACCGTCGGATGCGAGTGCGTGCCCACAAGTAATGCGCTGCCGTACTTGCCCGGAGATAATCACTCAATGTCCATGAAGGACCGGTCCATGAAAATCGCTCCAGCGTTATCAGGTCAGTATCGGATAGATCCTTGATGAGGGCAACGATTCGCTCATGATATGAACGATAGTCGTCCAGAACCGCCTGAAGCGATCGGCGATGGTGCTTTCGGTAAATCATTTCGTTGAGGCGCGGGAGATCTCTCAATGTAAATCCCGGCGCCGGCATTGCAGGTTTCTCGCCCCGGAGCCCTGCCGCGTACCAGTTGAGATTCATCTGTTGCCATTCGACAAGGTGTGCGAGGATGTCTTTGACCGACCAGCCGCCGCGTGTCACGCCCGACTTCGTCATCAGGCGTGCCGGAATAGATGCGAGTGTATCATTCAACATCGCGCGTTCGCGTTGGATTTCTTCGAGAAGTTCTTTTTGACGAAGCCGCCGACCCATATGATTATTAGTTTTCTGTTTGTTGGTTTCAGTGAATGATTGTGTGAAATGACAATATAGAGCTTCATATCATTTGAAAGAACGTTGGATGGAATGATTCTCCAAGTGTTTCGTCCGGCTATCCTCCGATAGTCGAAACGAACATACTGATAATCGAAACTATTGTCAAGACTGTATCACTGTTTTATGTGAGGTTATTGGTCTCTCGATCCAAAGATAATATATCATCAACGAACCGATAAGAAATAGTCCGATGCCGGTAAACCCGCCGGCAAACCCGTCGAAGTATTTTCCGGTTATCATTGTTGCGATAATATGGCCAACGCCTTGCAGAGCCATAAATGCAGCATACACCATACTCAGCATGTATGCCCAACGGTTATTATGCAAAACAAAATAAAACAAAATGACCGGAATGCAGAAAAGAAATGCATTGATTGTTAAAAACAATCCGAGACCGACTGTATTCAATATCCAGAATCGCCCCCAGGTCTCTTCGAAAACGTGAGCCACATGATTAATGAACATGAAAAGATAAAGAATAATCAATTTGTTCTTGTTCATAAAATCCTCCGGTATTATTTATGTCCTGGAGTTAAATCGTCAATGATACGTAACGTCCCGCAAAGGTACGGAATGCTGAAGTAAATTCCAAAGATGTATTTCTTTAAGGCGGGAGGATTGCCGGAAGGATCCGTTGGGAGAGCCGGCTTTTTTACTGGCGAATCAAAACTTCAGATGGTTCAGAACGGTTTTGCTCAGCCCGGATCGATTCTTGAAATCAACAACATCTGAATATGGCTTGTTGTCCCTTTCTGTCATCCACGAGTGTACTTCTTCATCTGATATTCCCGGAATCATCCGGATAATTCCTTCTTCCACGGTATTAATATCGAATGAGAGAACCGAAGCATCTCCGAAAGCGACAAGCTTCACGGAATCTTCCGGTACCACACATCGAATTTGCGGCCCGAGAAAAGAATACAGAATTCTCGGATCGCTTAAAGCGTTGGTACGCCAGCGGCTCAGGGAATCTGAAAGACTCTTGTTGTTACGTTCCGACATGTCCAGGCGCAGGGCGCCGAGATAGTGTTCTCTCCATATTGTCGACGCCTGCGGACTAACGAATGCCCCGTGGCTCAGTTCATCAAGAACATCAATAATATCGTGTGCCTCCTGTGGATAGAGTTTTATATATGATTCGGTAAACAATAACAGAAAGGGAGATTCAGAATTCACCTGATACGATCGAAACATAAAAGACAATGCGTTCAACATTTTTTCATGACGCCGGTTCACCGTGTCCAATGTCGGAACAGCGTTGCCTTGCATAAGGAAAGAATAGAAAAAGCTCGCGTAAAATCCTTCTGATTGCAGAAGTTGATCGGCATTACGAAGGCACGCATAATCTCTGCTCTGTTCGAGTTGCACCCGGACATAATCAGGTTCTTTGAACGCAGGGCAAAATGCAAACTCGTTTTCTATCACGTTGTGATACCTGGTTCGGCTTTGCGAGTACGTTAAAAGATCGGCGACCTGGCGGTGATATTCACTCCGGATGTTCTCCGTCCCGAAGAGATACCGGTCATGATGGTACCGTTCCCTGACGACAGGGTCGTTGCTGAAGCGCGCCGCCAGCGTTTCCAGATGGATGGCAAATCCTTCGTCGAATGCCGTGCCCCGGTCTGTGAGCGCCGCGGTTGTGTGTGGGATGGAAGATATATCCTGCTTGGGAATTGTCTTTCCACCATTGAGGATCGAAAGAACGACATGTCCGGTTTCATGCAGGAATGTTGTCGTGAAAACCCAATCTTCCGGTGCAAGCTTGATGTATGGTATAAGAGGATATGATTGTATCGTTCCTGATTTATCGCGAATGCAAAACCCGACGGCTGCTTCGTTGCCTCCCTGAATCAGTGCGATATGGTATGCCGGGACTTGTTCGGATTTTTGGCGTGCATCCATGATTCGACTTGCTTCACCGTAAAGCTTTATAGCCCAATGAGCCGGTTCATTGTTGAGCCACTCCATGTACGTTTTTATACGGCTTGTGTCTGTCACGAGCCGATATACCGGCATTTCACAGCCCACCGTCACCGTGTCTGGTTCCATGAAAAGTATTTGCACTCCGTTCACCATTGACTGCGCAAGACACCACGTGTTCATTGATATGAATAATCCAACACAGGTGATGAACAGGTATCCGGCATTCGTCCTATGGTTCATAACATTCTCCTTGAATTGACAAACGGCGGCCAATGTCTGCTTAAACTACGCCGGGCGTACTCTCATTTCACGAAATCGTCGAGCTTACGCAGTTGCACGCTGGCGTCATCGGCGATGTTCTGACGCAACCATCCGAGATGACCGGCGCCGTAGATCACCAGGATTCTCTCGTTCGGAGATTCGATCAGCTTGACAATATTATTATAAATGCGAATATTTCTCTGATACCATGCCGCCAGCAGATCGGGTCCGGCATCGTCATACGGATCTCCAAAGGGGACAGTCGCGAAATACAAACCCATATCTCTTGCCGCTCTCGCATCGGAATTCATATACTCCAACGTCTCCAGTATAGTTTTCGATTGCAGGATATCACTCTGCTCCTGTACCATCTTGCCCCAGCCAGCACTGATCGAATCGAGCTTTGCCGAGATGCCATTGGCTTTCGCGTAATTGGCAAGTCGTTGCCATGGGAAATCGCCCTCAATATCGACCGGATAGATTTCATGATGGCCAAGTTCTTTGGCAAGCCGGTATCCGATTTGATTGGTCTCGTTACTCGTCAGCGTGTACTTTCCCGCAAGGTAGTCGGAATATTCTTTTTCGATCCGCTGACTGCCGACTTCAGCTTCGATCGCGATTTTTGTCGGATGGAATTTTTTCAACACTTCGATGAGCTGGGCGATTTCTGCCTGGCGTTTTGGGGCAAGTACGTTGTCGGCTTTCATGTTGTAGATGTCGTGTCCGGGGTTCGACATGTGGTAGACACCAAGCACCATGACTTCGGCTCGTTCTGCAGTCGGTTGCTGGGAAAGGGCGGTGATCAAGCTTCCGATCACAAGCATTAATATCAGAATGGAGCGATTCATCATTTCCGGCACCTTTCAATGTGATCTTTCGGAGGGGTTCTGTTCCAGATACGATTACTTTCCAGTTTTGTTTCGTTGAGAGGTACCGTGCCAGCGTTTCGATTTCGATCCCGTTTCTTACCAGGCGGGGCTTTCTCGGAAAGAAAGTAACAACTGCTCCCATCGGGTTTACTTATCTAATTAGTATTTTTTCCGCCTTCGCTTGTTTCCAGGTAGGAAATCATCGCCCTTACCAAACCCGGAATAATTTATGGTTTGTTGTCATGTTCAAAAGTTATTACGACTTTTCCTCTCGCGTGTCCTTCTTCAAGGTAACGAAGAGCTTCAGCAACGTCACTGAGCGGATACCGTCGATCTATAACGGGTGCCATCTTTCCGGTTGCGAGAAGATCTTGCAGAACATTCAAATCCGCATTGTTTATTTTCGCCAGCAAGCTGTAAGTCTTTTTGGTTCCGATCAGTGACAGTAATGATTGCAGTAACATTTCAAGCAATATTCCTATGAGATTTTGACTTCCTCCGCCACCTGTACCGACATAAATTCCGTTCGGACTGAGCGCGCGCCTGTAATCAAAAATTGAATGGTAGGAGTTCGCACCCAGGATCAGATCGTAACGCTGTCCGCTCTGTGTGAAATCTTCCCGCGTATAATCGATGACATGGTCTGCGCCGATCGATCGCGCTGTTTCCATTTTGTTCGTACTGCACACGGCCGTGACTTCAGCGCCGAACGATTTCGCAATCTGTATCGCAAATGTACCCACGCCGCCGGACGCGCCATCAACAAGAACCTTTTGTCTTCGCTGGATTCGTCCCTTGTCACGAAGACCCTGAAGGGCAGTGATTGCCGCTATCGGTACTGCCGCTGCGTCCTCAAACGATATATTTGCCGGCTTCAGCGCTAATTTATTTTCAACAGTACACGCGTATTCGGCAAAAGCCCCGCGGCACGTTCCGAACACTTCGTCGCCCGGTTTGAACCGCGTTACGTTCTTGCCGACGGCTTCGACCTTGCCAGCCACATCAGCGCCTAATCGCGTGACCTTCGGTTTGAGCATTCCACCGCTCATGAGGCGGATGAAAAACGGTTCACCTCTCATGAAGTGCCAGTCAAGCGGGTTAACGGATGCCGCACGAATTCTTATCAGGACCTCATTGTCGGCGGGTGTCGGTTTCGCTATTTCCCTGAACTGCAGTACATCCGGTGATCCGTATTGTGTGTAGACAATCGCTTTCATGAATAAACTTCGGGATTACATTTTCGTGGCGGAAGTTTTCAGGCTTTAGGTTTTCGATCTTGAATGACAATAGTTTCGGCAATACGATCGTGTACGGTCCGTCTGTTCGAATCGATAAAATATTGTAAAAAACCAAAGCCAAGTTCTAAAAATGATGCGCCATAACCAAGCGCCCGTTCCACCGCATGCCAGAAACTGATCTTTTCATGAGCAACAGAAACGACTCTGA
>Ga0265322_10000407_pt1 | contig 17682 bp, 16 predicted proteins | sample 41222metaG_FD_193584 | JGI IMG/M metagenome (GOLD analysis project Ga0265322, IMG submission 193584) | Rhizosphere microbial communities from Carex aquatilis grown in University of Washington, Seatle, WA, United States - 4-12-22 metaG | ecosystem: Host-associated > Plants > Roots > Rhizosphere...
TGATATCGAACATGGCACGCCGGCTGGAAAATGCCGGAGCGGATGGCCTTGTCTTATTCAACCGGTTTTATCAACCCGACATCGACATCGATGGCCTCGAAGTTCGGCCGAACATAATTCTGAGCACACCGCAAGCGATGCGGCTACCGCTCCGGTGGATTGCCATTCTTCACGGACGCGTGCGGGCAAATCTTGCAGCCACCGGTGGAATACATACGCATGAAGATGTCTTGAAACTTCTTATGGCGGGAGCCGACGTCACGATGATGTGTTCCGCCCTTTTACAGCATGGTCCGAACCATATTACGGAAGTCCTCCATTCGATCGAATCGTGGATGATCGAACATGAATATCTTTCCGTTCAGCAGATGAAGGGAAGTATGAGTCAACGTTCGGTCGCCGATCCATCGGCATTCGAACGCGCAAATTACATGAAAGCGCTGAACACATACAAAGAACAGGATCCCCACCAGCCGGCATAAAGCCGTATTCATTCTCCCGATAACGCAGTTCTATCCGCCGAACACTTTTCAAAAATGGTCAGTAGGCGGACTTTATTCCTTCTGTTGTTTTTCACGTTTGAAATCAATAATCCCTTCAAAATTCAGAATTGAGAATGAAGCCATTTTATTCGAGTAATTTCAGATAAAATAGTCTGAAATCAAAGACTCATGTTGGAACGCTTCTTGCAGTACAATACAGTAACGAACCAAAGGAAAAAACATGAGCGTTCTCTTCAGCAAACAGTGCGATTATGCAATTCAGGCGATGCTCTACCTCGCCCAGAAACCGCAGGGAACCGTGATCTCCATAAAAGAGATAACGAAAAAATTAACCCTCCCCTATCATTTTGTTTCGAAAATACTTCAACATCTGACACATAAAGGATTGGTCACGTCTTTGAAAGGACCAACCGGCGGTTTTGCCCTCAGCACTTCCGCAGAAAAAATATCCTTATTCGAAATCGTTGAGGCAGTCGACGGTGTTCAATCTTTATCTACCTGTGTTCTTGGTTTTCCGGATTGTTCTGGCACGCACCCATGCGGGATGCATCATGAGTGGGCAAAGCTGAGAGATGCAACACGCTCTCTTCTTATGAAGCAGAGCATTGCATCGATGGTCAAAAATACCAAAAAGCCACAATATAAAATTGCAAAATGAACGACACACGAATGATCAACAACACACTTCAACGACAAAGCGAGAATATTCAAATGTCGGCAAATAAAATGCAACAAGACCTTATGCAACCTGCGAACAATCGGCATCTGTCAATCAAGAAAATTCCACCAGAACTCCGGCGACAAAAACCTTTGTTCCGTTCGGAACACCGATGGCACCGGCGTCTTCTGCTTCGCCTCAAAGAAGATTCTCAATTCCTTCGCTCATCGGTTCAGTTTGCATTCGTTCTTCTCTGCATCTGGATCGGCGTTGAATTCGCGATGTTCGTTCGATGGGGAATGTCCGGCGGTCAATCGATGTTCGTTCCGCGGCCTCCCGGCGCCGAAGGATTCCTGCCGATCAGTTCCCTCATCAGTCTTGCATACTGGTTACAAACCGGGACGATAAACTCGATTCATCCATCAGGATTTTTTATATTTCTTGCGATTTGTGCTATCGGATTATTGCTGAAGAAAGCGTTTTGCAGTTGGTTGTGCCCGGTCGGAACGTTAAGTGAATCACTTCATCTGCTCGGAAAAAAATTATTCAAACGGAATTTTTCACTGCCGCGATGGCTCGATTACCCTCTTCGGTCGTTGAAATATCTTCTCCTGTTATTTTTCTCCTATTCGATCATACAAATGGATATACCGTCGTTGGAATCGTTCATCTACAGCCCGTACAACAAAATGGCAGATGTGAAGATGTACCTGTTCTTTGCCAACATTTCGGTGTTTGCCATCTGGACAATTATTATACTGATGGTGCTTTCAGTATTTGTCAAGAATTTTTGGTGCAGATTTCTTTGTCCCTACGGAGCATTACTTGGTATACTGAGCTGGCTTAGTCCGCTCAAAATTACACGGAACAAAACGACGTGCATCGACTGCGAACTGTGTACGAAAGCGTGCCCGGCAAATGTTTTGGTTCATAAAGCAACACGCGTGTGGAGTGACGAATGCACGAATTGTCTTTCGTGTGTTGCCGTCTGCCCGGTCAAAGATACGCTTGATGTTCGGACATCGTTGACATCAACCAAAGTTCCCAATTGGATATTCGGAGTGTTAGTCGTCGGTGTATTCGTTGCGATTACCGGTCTTGGGATTTTGACTTCCCACTGGAAAAATTCGATGACAAATGACGAATATCTCCTGCGTTTCCAGCGAGTCGATTCACCGCTGTATCAGCACAATCACGGACAAGTTCCGGAATACGGTCCGAATGATTGATGGAGTTTTTTTTGTTGGTTGGATTTTTATTAGGAGAGATGAAACGTGTAAAAAAGGAGACTGTTGTAATATCCATTGTCAATATCTATATTCATCTCCAAACTGCAAAGGATGAAACGACTCCAAGAAACGAAATATTTCTCATTTCGGTCTTATTAAATACGGCTGAACGGCCAGCAGAAACAGTTTTCATCGCGAAGAAATATGTTCTCCACGCGAGACCCCTCATCCCCAAGGAACCTAGCTCCTCCATATTGGCAGTCTCCCCATATAGACCAAGCCATCCATACCCTTTTATATACGCTGCAGGCGAGAACCCTGCATCCCCATGAATATCCCAGATACTATCCCTGGCAGAAGAAAAGGTACTTGCCGACTCCGCTTTTTCCATGAATGAATTTCTTGTAAAATAAATAGTCATTGCGGTGTAGGGGTATGCCGCTGAGTCTTCAAGCTCCTCCGCCGATTCTGCTTTTGTTTGGAAAAGCGAAATGCTGGAGTCTCTTAGGTCAACCGCAACACTGTCTTGTGGTGGATAACGAAACCTTATTCCTAGGTCACGATTTTGGAATGTGGTCCACTCCGATGAATCGACAGGCCCCTCAAGCAGCTCATAAAAATCTTCGAACGAACTATTAAGTTCCACTCGAAATTCAATTCCCAGCAATTGGTTCTTTACAGTTCTCAGAATTATCGTGTCCCCGTCGTCAAACAGAGTACTGTCTGAATACACGACTCCTTCTTCGAGAGAAGTCCATTTTGACTGAGAAAATGTCTTACTAAGCGCGAAGAGTAACAGTACTAAGACGATGGGAATGTAAAGAGTGCGCCTAATATCCGCGTTGGTATGATCGAAAGTCCAGAATGCATATTCTCGATACCGTATAACTTTTGTATTCACGCAACTGCAACTTTCACTTCTTCTTTTTTCTCCCGCTTGGTCGTAAGATATTGGTGTATCGATTGAGCCGCTTTCTTTCCGTCACGCATCGCGAGGATAACGGTTGCACCGCCGCGGGCAAGATCACCGCCGGCAAAAATTCCTTCGCGACTTGTTCCTAACTCTTCATTTGTCACGACGGTTCCGCGTTTGCTGACATCCAATCCCGGCGTCGTCGACTGTATGATCGGATTCGGTTTCTGACCGATTGCTTCAATTACTGTCTCCACTTCAACCACAAATTCCGAACCTTTAATCGGTACAGGTTTCCTTCGTCCCGATTCATCCGGCTCGCCAAGCTCCATTTTCTGACATTCAATACCGGTCACCCAATTATTTGCATCGCCGATAATTCGTATCGGGTTGGTGAGAAACATAAATTCTATACCCTCCTGTTCGGCGTGATGAACTTCTTCGACGCGGGCAGGCATTTCTTCACGAGATCTGCGATAAATAAGATATGCCTTATCAGCTCCAAGCCGCCGTGAAGTACGCACGGCATCCATTGCCGTATTCCCGCCGCCGATGACAGCAACATGCTTACCGAGTTTGATCGGCGTATCGTAATCGGGGAATTTATATGCCTTCATCAAATTTACACGCGTCAGGAATTCGTTTGCAGAATACGAACCGCTCAGATTTTCTCCCGGAATTCCCATAAATGTCGGCGTTCCGGCACCGGTTCCGAGAAACACCGCACTAAATTTCCATTCATCGAACAATTCATCGATTGTCGCCGTTCGGCCGACCAGGAAGTTCGTATAAATTTCGACACCAATAGCTTTAATGCGTTCGACTTCCAGATCCAATATCGTTCGCGGCAAACGGAATTCAGGAATGCCGTATCGAAGAACTCCGCCGACGGCATGAAGCGCCTCAAACAACGTTACGCCATATCCCATCTTTGCAAGTTCCGCCGCGCAGGTCAAACCTGAAGGCCCTGAACCGACAATTGCAACCTTCTCTTCAAATCGTTCTTTTACAATGGGAAGAGTGAATAGATTATGAGCCGATTCATAATCGGCAACGAACCGCTCCAGCTTTCCGATCGCCACCGAGGGATGCTTCTTTCCCATCGTACAAACGGCTTCGCATTGAGATTCCTGGGGGCAAACGCGTCCACAGATAGCGGGTAGGGAATTCGCTTCGCGGATTTTCTGTACTGCCCCGGCGTAATCTTTCTGCATCACAAGCTGAATGAATGAACGGATATCAATATTGACCGGACATCCTTCGATACAAACCGGATTTTTACATTCAAGACAACGATTTGATTCGATCATTGCACGCGCTTCATCCAGACCAAGTGAAACTTCGAGGAAATTCCGGGATCGTTGGACAGCATCCTGCTCGATCGATTCCTGACGCGGAATTTTCATCCGTTCGGACGGCTTCATCGGGTTAACGTTGTTCATCGGGCAACTCCTCCTTCCACCTGATCGGCATGATGTTGACATCGTTCATTCGAAACTTTTTCCAAATCGATATATGTTCTGTTGCGCATGATAAGTTCATCGAAATCGACATGATGACCGTCGAATTCCGGACCATCGACGCAAGCAAATTTCATTTTTCCATCCACCGTCACACGGCATCCGCCGCACATACCGGTGCCGTCCACCATGATGGCATTCAAACTCACGAGCGTCTTGACTCCGTATTTTTTTGTAAGATTCGATACTGCTTTCATCATCGGCAGCGGGCCGATGGCATACACAGCGCTGATCCCGAGAGGTGATTCGAGAAGATCGCGAAGCTGATCCGTCACGAGCCCTTTCCGTCCGTACGAGCCGTCCTCGGTCGTGATGAACACATCTTTCGAAAACTCGCCCATCTCTTTTTCGAGAACGATAAGATCTTTCGAGCGTGCGCCGATGACGGTATGGATAATATTGCCGGCTTTATGAAGCGCCTGACTGATGGGGTACAATTCTGCAGTACCGACGCCGCCACCGACACATGCAACTGCGCCATGAAACTCAATCGGAGTCGGAGTGCCGAGCGGACCGGCAACATCCGTAATCGAGTCGCCGACTTTTTTCATCGCAAGTGCCCGCGTAGTTTTGCCGATCGCCTGGACGATAAGTGTAATGGTTCCGCGTTCGATATCACTGCCGACTATCGTGAGCGGAATGCGTTCGCCGGTTTCTTCGAGCCGGATAATAACGAAATTCCCCGGCAGCCGTTTACGCGCCACAAACGGCGCTTCAATTTCGTATCTGGTGATCGTCGGGGAAAGAACTTCTTTTGCAATGATCGTATGCACAAAATCTCCTTCGTGAGCTGTAAAAGTTTACGCGCTAATTTTTTGCCAAAAGACCGTCTTGCTTGATGCAATCCATCGGACATACGGAAATCGCCCGCTGGATATCCGCATCTTCACGCTCATCCGCCGGCTGTGCGAGAATGTAATAGTACGATGCATCGTTGCTGTACATAAAATTCTGCAGCGCCACGGAGAAACAGAGACCGCAACCGTTACAGGCATCGGTGACATAATATTTTCCGGGCTCATTATCCGGCAGCGGTTTTGGAGTTTGTGTCATACGGTATTCCTTTCAATGAACAAAATGATCTATCGATGATTGGTAAATTTTTAATGTGCGATGGCAATACGGAGTTTTTGATACTCATCGGTCGTCAGCACCCGTTTCGCCATCGTATACAAAACAGTATTTTCTTTGTTAATGTGATTCGTCAGATAGTCGACGAGGAAATTCGTCATCTGCAGCAGATCACGGGTAGAAAAATTCGACAAATGTCCATCCTCGACATCCTCCACGGACTGCATGAGACTGCGGTACGTTTCCCAGAGTTTACGATGTTCGGAGCGCATGATGTTCGTCGGACCTTCGACGTGATTTTCGATCATGGGAAAGAGGTACTGCTCTTCCCGCTCGCTATGAGAAAAAAGGATCTTTCCGATTGTGCGAACCGACTCGGCGATCGTGTCAAATGCCGCGACTGAAAATCCATTGGTCTCGATCGAACGCACGGCATTTCCCAGGTTCGATAAATATGTCATTTCCAAACCATGCTCCTGCATCAGCTTTTCAATCGGATCATCCGACGCAAGTGTCGCTTTCTTTTCCGACCTGATTCTTTTCATCGTAAAGTCATTCTTCGTTGTTGATAGACACACACTTCTTCTACTACTGAATTAATCAACTCACGTGCCAGAAAAGAAGTATTCTTTGATGATTGCACCCATAAAACATTGAAAAATCGACACCTCCGGCGGCTATTAAAACGATCTTATCAGTTATGACAATCCCTTTAGAATCGAGATTTCACAAGTGATAAATGGATGAATGGAATTGGTTGAAGTCAAAAGGAATGTTACAGGATTGAATAGGAAATGGTTGGGGCTTTTATTCGGGATCAGGTTGAGCGACTGGTTAGGTGGCGCCTGCGATCTTATTGGTCGCCATCTACCAATGTCGGTTGGTGAGTCGCAATTCTAAATTTCAGTTGACGATCCTCAAACCCGTCCCATGCTTACCTGCTTTTCCCACTTCGGGATGTTCACGCCCTTCACGATGAGCCAAAGGCAAAATGACGTTTCCCCAATGAAGGCAAGCACCAGAACGGGGAAGATCATCGCTGAGTATGTGGGGGCAAGGATGAGTGTAAAGCTATTCGTTAGATAACTCAGACCAGCAAGTGTCATCAAAATGCCAAGGGTCTTGGGGAAATAGCCCGATCTGAAAAGCAAATACCCAAGAATGAGGCAAACAAAACCAAAAAATACGAGGCTGATCGCAAAGCCGTGGTCATGCAACTTGAGAGAAAGATACGCTAAAGCATGTAGCTGTTGTGGTTCAAATGTCTTTAGGTAAACCGCATCCCCAGAAAGAAACAATGCCGCAAAAAGATTTAGCTTGTTGGCCGCGTCGATAGCGAGTTCAACTAAGTTGAAAAATACTGCAAGCAAAGCAAGGTTCTTGCTCACCGGCCGCAGCAATACATAAAAGATCAGCCCAAAAGCAACAGAACACACAAGCATGATTAGTTCGCCGGCAATACTGATGCGCCACATCATCTGAGAAGCAATAATATTATTGGCCGTGGCTGTAGCATCTCCTAACACAATGAGTTTATCTCTGACAAACAACTCACCGAAGGTGCCGATGACTATGATGATCAGATATAGCACCCCGCCGATTCTTGCATAAACTTGTGGCGAAGTTTCAACCGTATGATTTGCCATTTCGGCTCCATATTAAATGTGACTTAGCGTAGTGAAGGAGTAGCCTAACCCGCCTCACACAACTATGTTAAGAATCTTCCGCAAAAGATCAAAAACCTGCCACTCTAGTCACCGTGATGCCACTAGCGCCGCTTAACGGACAGGAGATAAGCAGCACAGTAACAAAATCGTCGAACATCATTGGAGCTTGTCCCGACATGCTTTTAGTCGGGATCAGCTCCAAAGGTCACGAAGTGATGCCTTCGGCAAGTCCCTTCGGGACTTGTCCCAAAGGTCCGAAGGACTCCTTCGGAGGATCCCTTCGGGAAGCGACTGTTAGGCAGTATCTACCACTTCTTCCATAGTTCAATCAACGCTTTAAGAAATTCATCACACTTTGTTGGTTCCCAACACACCAACGAATTTTCCCGAAGAAGATAATATTGTTCATTTGCACAGACAAACCTGGAGCGATCCGCAGCACTAATCCAGTTAATAGAGTTTACAAAAGAGTTGTCATAACTAAAACCAAATTTATTATTTGGCACATTATAGAGTAGCCCCTCGATATAGTACGACGGGGCAATATCTCTGGCGATAACACCATCATCTACCAGTTTGGCGCGCATATTTTTCAATATGCGTACCATGGGTTTAAACCAAGTGTTGGTTGCTTGATGTTTGGCCGTACAGTTTTGTGAATGTTGTTTAGGATAATTTTCGATTCGATTTCCTGCAGAGTTAAAAAAGCAAATACCCTCGGTGTACTCTTGATTATTGCGTGATAAAAATTTGTGGTAACGACAAAATTCAGCAGCAACAACAACATCTGCACTTCGACGGTTTCCGGAGGCAGCAATTTTTATCGCTTTTGTCCCCAAACTTGTGGCAGATGGATATTTAGCTAAGATTTTGGACAAAACATCATTCTTGAACTGCGCCCAGGAATACGTTGCGTTAGGGTAGGACGCTTGGAAGGCTTCCTTTTGGTCTTGGGGTAAGCTTTCCAGGTCGTGATAAAATATTGAATCCGTGCAGATTACAATGTCTACATCGCTTTCACTATAAATGTTAGTGTCATTACCATATGAACCTTGAAGAAAGATTTTGTAACTCCTATTGCTATAAACGGAGCCAGCTTCTTCAAGTGCATTCTTTATGGTTGCGTACGTTGAACTAGACTGAGTTACAGATCCTCGATGCGACCATGTTTCTAATTGATCTTCAGGAATAGCCATAACTTTACCCGTTTAAAAAAATGGAAGTACTTTCTTCAAAGAAGAAACTGCCTAAGTTGTTGCTCATGTTTTGCAAAAGACTCACGTCCACGTTGATACAGCATATTCAATTTGGTGAGATCGTGCTCCATGAGATCGGTCGCCATCTCGGGGCGCTCAAATGTATCATTGATCCTCACAGTTGCAACCTGCTTAAATAATACCATCCGCAGTTGATCCATCGAAAGAGTATTGATATTCAATGTTTTCTGTAGGAGTTGGACGCTAATTAGCTTTTGAGCAAGCCAAGGCCAACCAAATTTATTCGGTTTCGGATAAACTCCAACCCCAACACTTACAACGCGAAGTGTTTCGTAATCCTTCTTGAGGGCCATAACAGCGTCTGCTATGGCATAAAGTGTTGGATTGTTTGCACAGTAACCTCCATCGATCAATTCAACTCGGTCCCCATTTCCAGTTATCAGAATCTTCTTCTCAAAGAAAGGGTAGGCTGAACACGAAGCTTGAACTGCTTCCGAAATGGTACATCCGAAGCCAGGAACAAAGGTCGCCTGACGGCCATGTGCTTGAGCTATGTCGGATTTAAATATCATGGGCGTCTCGAAGTCCCATCTTGCGCAGATTATCCCAAGTCCAGTTTTAACGTCTTCAAATCTACTATGTCCAAATACCACATTTGCCAGTTTCTCAAGTGCTTTCGATTTCTTCGATTTTGTAGAAGCCTGCATGACGCTAGGCAGATGTTCCTTGTATAAATTGTGGATATCATCAACCTTGATTCTTAGAGCTAAGAGCGCTGCAATTATAGCTCCTGTGCTGGTTCCAAAGATCAAATCAAACTTGTCAGATAGAGGTTGGTCGATCATTGCTTCCACTTCTTTGAGCACTCCCAAAGTATAAAAACCCTTCGCTCCACCTCCATCCAGAGCTAGAATTCGGCATAAGTTCTGTGACGACTTGGGAATTTTTTTCGACATAAGGGATCACTCGCCAAGATGGATTATCGGCACTTTCTATTGAATCAATGATAAACTGCTGATGTAAATGCTGCCTAACAAGTAATTATACTGCACCATGCAGAATAGTATCGGTAAACTATTTTACACTCCGCTGAAGAACAAACTACTACTTTGTAGAACCTCAAACACCCCTATTGTTCGTACACTCCTGCCTGCGTTCCGTGGCATGCGCCGTTCATCGAACAGTTATTGACATTGTAGCTCTGCGAACTCGGGGCTTTCTGGAATCCCATGATCATGAGTTTATCATAAATTCCGGCGCCGAGATAATTATACGGCTGAACGTCTGTCGCATAACCGATGAGCCGTGAACGTTTTGAGCCGTGCGGGATAGCAACATGGCAGGTAATGCATTTGATTGTTGACAATTGATGATCGATGCCGGCGTGAACGTTATTCGTCCAAACACTCCCGGAGAACATCGTATGGCAATTCGCGCAGAAAAGATCGGATTGCCAGTTGTTTTTATTGTTGGCAATATCGTCGAGCGACCATAACACACCCGAAGCATTGACAGGCCAGTATTTGCCATTGCCGGTCAGCATGAAGCGATTGTTCGACGCGTGCGGACCTTGCGGAACCGCTGCCGATGTCGGCTGGTCGTTGCCGTGACAATCGGAACAATACATCGTCTGCGTCCCGACGACATTCCATGCCGGAACCATGCCGGACGGATCGAGAGCTTTCGGAATGAGCGAACCGATCTGACTGTTCAGCCCGACTTCCACCGGATGCGCCGAAAAGTTGGATGGGTTGAATTCCATTGCCTGATCCGTTGCGTTCACACCGGAAGGACCGATAATCGATGTCACGCCGTTCGGCACGAGATTAAAGGCATACGATGAATGACATTTCAAACAAATCTGATTTTCCTGAAGAACCGGAGTGACATTCGTGTATGTCGTTGTCTCCGTCCAATTATCGGAAATACCCGGGATCACACCGGACGCACCGAGAAGAACGTTCGACGAAAGGTTCGAACCGACCGTATGAAGTCCTTTTTCTGCACGGTGAGTGTTATGGCAATCCTGGCATTCTGCATGCCGGTTCGAGAAACCGAGACTTGTCTGCGTATCCGGATTTTTATGTTTTCCGGTAACCGCGACGGTCGGATGGGCATATAATTTTTCAAATTCACTCTGAATATCTTTGGTATTGATTCCGGGTAAGGATTTTCCATGACAGCCCGAATTGAAGCAGGTATTTTCTTCAACACCTTGAAGCAGGTACGGAACTCCCTGACCGCCGTGGGATTGATGGCAGTTCCGGCACGCCCATTCACCGATCGTGGTGGCACTGCCGCCTGTCGGCGTATACGATTGAACCGATGTCCGGTGAATTGCATCCGTCCATCCGATTTTCAAATGACAAAACGTACAAAGCGCTGCATTGGTATTATCCATCTGTAAAAACGGCGAATAGGTATTATCGTGCGGATCATGACAGGTGATACATTCGACCGTACCGTTCGAGACATCGGGATCGAGCTTCACCGCTGTTTTCCATGGCCATGAGCGCGAAACAAGTTCCGGGTCGCGCGAATTATCATACACGTATCCAACCGGATGGTCGTTGGCAAGCGATACGCCTAAATTCCCTGCGGCATCGGACGGCATCGTCGTGACGTTATTCTGCATGGCAATTGACTGCGACCCGCCGTTATTGTACACGGCGCCGATAGCAATCGTACCGTCGTGGCATGAGAGACACAATTTCGACCGTGGATCCGGTTGATTGGGTGTGGCATAGGTGAGACTCGTCAGGTAATCGCTGGAATACAACGTGTACTCCTGCGTGCTCATCTGGTGATTCCAAAGTTCCTGTGCCGAAAATTTTGCCGGTACGTGCGGCGTATGGCAAAAAACGCAGAGTTGGTTTTCCGACGACGCTTTGATCGTTCCGGGACCGGTCGCACCGAGGTTATGTTTGGTATTCAGCATTTTCGATTGCGTCTGAACCTGAGCCGTCGATTGCAACGGCACGAGCATCGCAATCAATGAAAAAACGGTGACGGCATATTTCATAAAAGCGTTTCGGATCATTTGAGATACTGGAATATTTGGATTCGTTTGTTCAATGTTTCGACGATATAAATTTTGTCGGATGCATCGATGGTGATGCCGCCGGGGCTCATGAATTCACCATCCCCGACGCCTTTCCGCCCGACGACGAGAAGCAATTGCCCGGCTGGATTGAATATCTGGAAATTATCCATCAAAGCATCGGTCACATAAATATCGCTGTCGGAATCGAGGGCAATCCCTTTCGGGCTTGAAAATTTTCCGGCGACCGTTCCCTGCGAACCGAACGTCAGCGTATGGTTCCAGCCGAAATCGAATTTCTGAATTCTATAATTCAACCCATCGACCACATAGAGCGAATTATTCGCCGCCAATTGAACGGGATAATTAAATTCACCGTCTTCCGTTCCCCGGTGACCGAACGATCCCAAAAATGTTCCGGAACGATCGAACATGGAGATATCGTGTCCACCGACATCGACGACATACAGAGTATCGTGTTCGATCAGTATTCCCGCGGGACGGTGAAGAGGTCCTTTGAACTCGCCGTGCGCGTTCAAATCATGATCGAAAGAGATGACATCACCGCGTTGCGAGTCCGAGACGTATAATGTTCCGTCGCTTGCAAACGCAAGCCCCACGGGTGAAATGAATTTTCCGTATTTCGTTTCGGTAATTGCGTCGTATTCCCCTTCTTTCAAATTCAGGACATGAAGGCAATTTGCCCCGGGATCCGCAATGATGATGCGCCCGTCCGGTGCGATCGCTATGCCAACCGGTTGAACGAGCCATTGAGACGGCCGTTCTCCGCCGGTAATAAAACTGAGAATTTTTGCAAAAAATCCCTTCTTCGGCTGAAATTTTTCAAGTGAGGATATTGTTTGAAGAAATTTGATCCGCGGTTTGTCGGGTGGCATCGGCCAGACGAGCCCGGAATCTTTTTCTTGAGCAGGCAGATGCGGAACGATCATCGTGACAAGAAAGAACAATATGACAAAAATCCGTTTCAGACTACCGCCTCAACCATTCGTTCTTGTTTACGATCCATGTGTTTGCCTGTCATTCCGTTTTGCATTATACATATTGAATCATTGAAAATCAACAAACACTTCCCAAATCCGGGGCACCCGGGCCGCCTGCACGAATGCAGGTGAACCCGGTTTCCCCATCTCTCTGGCAAGGGGATTGCTGAGAGGTTAAAACGTTCTTGCTACATCAAAGATAAAATCCCGAATGCGAACGGGAAATGAATCTTCCCGGAATCGCCCTTCGAATGAAAGCGCTCTCCAGCGATAAAGCAGAGAAGCGATTTGTTCGACCGACTCCCGCTGATAGTACACGTCAAAGGTTCGCGAATAATTATAACTGGCGAACAACCCACGGAAGAAGAACGACGGGCTGGCAAAATTGATATTCCACGAATGCGTGTGCCCGTGGATAATTGCAAAATACCAGTTTATCGAACCGCCGAAACTCAGCGTGAAAGGAATAATATAGTTGTACGACTCGTTCATCCGCTCCGTGAGAATCAAATTCTTCTGATCACGAAACGATGCAGCATCGCCTAAATAATGTTGTTCATAAAAACGTACGGCAGATTGAGTTTGAATTCCTTCCCATATCGGTCCGCTCGCCGAAATTCCGGCATTATTGCCGATGAGATCCCACCAATCGGAATTTTCGTTGTGATTGAATAAGAAAGAGTAATCACCGACAAAAACGAATTTGCCGTCAGGTACCTGAACATTGTTATTCAAATTTATATTGAGAATTCTATATCCTAAGTCATAGTTCTGTATTTCGTAGTCAATCGACGCTCCATTCGACAAGGTCAAATAGGTCAGCGGCAGAGTATGCTGAACTGTAAATGAACCTGCCCAATCACTGCTCGGATTGGTTTCCGTACTGTCATGCAGAATCGATTGTGACAGACCGGATGTCCCCCGGAATCCGACTCCCATTTGGAAATTCTGATCCGCAAGATATGTCAATCCTTCATTCACACTCAGTGACCGGAATTCATAGGTCGCACTCGATACGGTATTACCCGCCACGCCGGATGATAAACGCAGTTGGTTGGAAAAAATCCCATTGTACCCGACCGAACCGGTCAGGTTACTGTAGGTTTCATATCGATTATAATCGGAATTGACGCTGATATGATGTTGGTCGGAAAGCGCCTTCGATCCGGAAAAATTCATTGTGAAAAGCCGATCATCGGTATTCGCAATACGATCATTGAAATCGGTAAGCGAACCTGAAAAACCGACAGCGCTGTTCGGACCGCTCGAGCCCGACATACCGAAACTTAATGTCTGATTGATAATGTCGCTGGGAGGCCCAACCACCGTCCACGAATGACCATGAACGTACGACACATTCATCGTCGGCAGCCAGGGAATCTGGTAGACCGACAGGTTTGCTCGTTGTTCCTGCTCGCGGGTTTGACTCTGAATATCACCGAGATTGTTATAATTCGACTTTGTGTCGTATGTATTCTCCCGCGCTGCGAGCGAAAGTTTGACCGGTGAATAAGGAAGAATATCAAAAAGAAGGTTATACTTATTCCATGACGATTGCGAGCTGGAATTTGTATAAATATTGTTGTGGGAATGATTGTAATTTAAGCTAAGACCGGTAAAAAGGGAATAGGTAAGAAGTTGCCTCGAGATCACGCTGCCTTCCATACTGAGGTTCAGCATGGGGCTTTGACGAAGGTCCGTCGTCAGAATCCCGTTGTCGGCTAACATATCCTGGTATTCGTGCTCATAACGCAACTCTCCCGTTATCGTTCCGAGTTGTGCTTTTCCGACCACGAAGAACACCAGCAGTAACCATGATATGGCAACTACTTTCTTCAATTCCCCTTGCCAAAAACTTTTGAGTATTTCTTTGCAATGTGCCCCGGCATCTCTCCGGGGCACATCGAAACTACTTGTGATACATGTTTCTCAACACGTTACTTCTTGTGACATGACACGCAGAGCTGGCCATAATTGCTTGAGTACACAAGGCCGATCCCTGAATTCATGTGCGGATCATGACAGCTTGAACATTGCATGGAACCGTTGAACAAACGCACGGTTGTAATTGCACCGGTGCTGTTTGCACCCTGCCACACTGCATACTGAGCATGCTGTGCCGGATAGAGCTGTTGCGGATCCAATGCCTGCACTGCATTATAGTCGAAATTGACCGGATGCACGTGTTTAAGATCGAATTGACCGCTCACAACGTTGGCAGACCACGCAACGCTATGATTATCTGTTGTCGGGCTTCCATAAGGAGCAGACGTGAAAGCCGCTGCGGCAAAGATACCGACGCTACCGTCATGGCAGCTCAAGCAATAGGAACTATAATTATCGCTTGTTCCGGGATCCGTAACATTCGCATCCAACGACGTAGATGTATAATATCCGAATGTCTTACCGACCTGTGATGCACGTGCCCACAACGGTGTTGCAATTCCGGTTTTCGGAATGTGCGGTGCATGGCAATATGAGCAGAGACTCTTCGAAGCACCGACCGGATGTGCCCGGGCAACTCCGAGAGAATCCGTACCGAATGTATTGACGGCGCCGGAATCCGGTGTGAAATCATGAGGACCCTTTAACATTGCGGCGCGCGTTCCTTGCGTCCCGCCGGGCATTGTCGGCAGTTCTTGCTTTGTCTGTGAATATGCCATTACTGACAGCAGCAGAAGTGCGAGAAGCACAAACATGAGCTGTTTCATAGTATTTTTCTCCTTGTTAATTTTTGCCTCTTCTTTATCAAATCCAGTTCTCTCATGAGGCGATTGAGAGATCATGGATATTTTTTGCTTTTACCTTAATTTCCTGACAACAACTGGAATACCTGAAGTCTTCCGTTCAGGTTATCCGTTACAAAAATTTTATTATTGTGATCGATTGCAATCGAGACCGGGTTTTCAAAACCATCGTTGCCGGGTGAATAGCGTCCGACAAACATCAGCATTTCTCCGGCATTATTGAATACCTGATAATTATTGTGAATCCCGTCGAGCACATAAATATTTCCGTAAGAATCGAGCGCAATACCCTTCGGCCGCGCAAACGTCCCGTAGGCATCACCCTGCTTGCCGAACATGCGCAAAAATTTTCCCGATTGATCGAATATTTCAATGCGATAATTGAACGAATCGACAACATAAACATTTCCGGCAGAATCGACTGCTGCGCTTTCCGGAAAATTGAACTCTCCTTCACCGGTTCCGCGCTTTCCGATCGTGAACAATGAATCGCCGGTTTCCGAATAGACCAATACCTGATGAAGCCGGTTATCGACGATATACAGTCGATTCCTGTTCGTGTCGCAAACAACATCAACCGGATTGGGGAATTGTCCTTCTCTACCGATAACCTGTAGATATTTCCCTTCTTCGTCGAGCACCGCAATCTTCCCTGATCCCGCCAAACCGATAAACACTTTGCCATGACCACAGCCGATCCCCCGCGGATCTTTCAAATCGATAACACTCTTTTCCCCCATGACGGAAACATCTTTTTTATTCGGATCGATCACAACAACTCCCTGGACGGCATCGGTAATGAAGATCTTGCCGTCTGCCGAAACGGTCACATCGAACGGGCGTGCCAGTTTTATGACATTGGTCTTGCCGGCAAGCGAGCCGAGAACGGAGTTAATCACACCGGGATAATCTTCTTCCCCATGATAGGTACGGACATAGGCGATGCGCGCTGTATCGGGCGGCGGCGGCCAGACGATACGTTCTTCGCCCTGTGCTTCTTTTGACCCGCTGCATCCGGAACCGAGCCCGATCAGTATCAATCCTAACAGTAAGAACAATATGAGGGATGTTATCTTACGCATGATGTGCGTACCCTTCTTGAGGTTGTTGTAATGAAAGATAAAACAGTGTCGATAAATCATTCTTCCCGTTTAATTTATCCGATGAATTATTATTTTCAGATGGCCCTCCACCTTGACCGGTCGGATCTTGTGGTGCATCATTCTGGAGAGCGCCGCCGTCACCGGGATTTTTTGGGGGCTGTTTTTCTTGTTTCTCAATATCTTCGATAGATGGAAGCGTAATCTCGTCACTTTTTTGTTCCTGGAAAACCTGATGAAAATCGATGTCGGTCGTTGAGCATGAAATACCGAGAGAAATTGTCCATGATGAAACTCCCGGCGTTGATAAATATCCGGGCGATGCTTGAATACTCATGTTGGAAAAAAACCGAACCGATCCGGTAGCAACTACCTGAAAACTTTTCCGACCGAAATAACCGTTCATCGCTTCGAATCCGATTTGGGCATTGTGTGAAGCTGCAATCGTTACGCCGGCGCCAAAGAGCGGGTCAACATGGCTGTTCAATGAAGACACACCGACAAATAACGTCGGGCGAATACCGTTCGAATCGAGTGTTGCAATCGCTCCTGTACGGAGGGCGTCGGTGGGAAATAACGCTGCCGGATCGCTTCGATCCGAAATCGTTCGCTCGACCCAGAATGCAAGTCTGCGAAGAACCGGAACATCGACCGGGACGTGCAACTTCAATCCGAATCCATACGTTTCTTGAGAAACGGCTGTGCCCGCCTGTTCGCTGGTGAACCGGGAGTATCCTTCAACATTGGAGGAAAATCCTGTGCTCAACGAAACGATATTGATGCCTGAATGTAACCGCTCCGGCAAATCCATCCGTGAATATTGGAGACGAAATTCCGACGGGGGGGCGATAGTAGCAGTAGGAATAATCGTCAAACCGGATCCACTGAACATTCCCTGGTCGGTAAATTCCTGAGCACTCATCGTACTGAAACTGAATACAACCACGATAATGGAAATATATAGTCTGTTCTTCAATGACATTGAGCACAGACCTCCATTCCTTCACCGGCAAACC
>Ga0265322_10000408_pt1 | contig 17644 bp, 9 predicted proteins | sample 41222metaG_FD_193584 | JGI IMG/M metagenome (GOLD analysis project Ga0265322, IMG submission 193584) | Rhizosphere microbial communities from Carex aquatilis grown in University of Washington, Seatle, WA, United States - 4-12-22 metaG | ecosystem: Host-associated > Plants > Roots > Rhizosphere >...
GTGCGGCCGCAAGGCGGTTTTACATGCCTGGATTCTCAAAGGACGGATGATAGGGGGGTTCGCGGGCGATAGCTATTAGGTCTCCACCCCATAGGACCGAAACCGGAGCAATTGGCAGGGGCCGCTCGTGGGGTGGCGACGGCGAAAACCAACCCAAAGGAAGTGCGCGCCCCCCCATTGCCGCCCCGGCCGGCTGAGCCCGTATCCGCGGTTGCCGGACGCGGCTCTGCGCCGCCGCAATCAGGGCACCATTAACCAGACGCGCAGATTGATGTCGCGGCTGGCCCCGCTGCTTAACAACTGAAGCTTCATCGCATCATGGGTGTCCACCCAGTCATGAAGCTGGTCCCGCGACCAATCGCGGGCAAGTTTGCCCTCGATGCCCGTGATCAGGTCGCCGACAGCAAGGCGGGCTTCCTCGGCGGGACTGCCCGGGATGACTCGCACCACCCGCCAGCCGGCGGGATCAAGCTTGACGCTCAAACCCACACTGCGCTCGGAGGGCGAAGCGATCGGTCCGGCTTGCAGGGAATAAAACCGGACCCGGTCAGCCCGTTGGTCGAACACGATGCAGAAACGACCCAGCACGTCGTAGCCGATGCTTGGCTCGGCGCCGCCGACCGAGGCCACGGGTTCCGGCAGCACCAGGCTACCGAGCGTCAGCCGGCCGTTCAACCGGCCGAGGTAATCCTGCGTCTCCTCGTCGATCGCCTCGATCAACGGTCCGGGGCGCGGTTCGGCCTTCCATGAAAGGGAGGACGCCAGCTCGACCGGCAGGTGCAGACTTCCATTCGAGCCGCTGTCGATTTCCACCTCGAACGTCTTGTCCTGCAACCCGGCCACAATGAATGGCACCGCGGCGTGTTCGTGCACCGTCATTTCGGCGCGCAGCGGCGGCAAAATTTCCGGCCAACCTGGGCCGAGCAGCAACTGGTGGCCCGGGTAGTCGAGCCCGAGAAACACTTCGGAGAAGAGCGAGAAGCCCAGGGCGCCGTCAACGCGCTCGCCGTCGATCTGCGTGAAGCGCGTCATGGGCAGGATGCCGGCAACCACTCCTTCAAAGCGCACCCCGCCCAGCTCGATGGAGTCGACCAACGCCCGCGGCACCGCGAGGGAATCCCCCAGGGCGTTGAACGCGGTGGTGGCATCATCGTCGTCCGGCACCGGCTGGGCTTTAACCGCCGCCGCCAGTTCCGGCGAAAAGAGCGTGAAGGAACAGCCGGTGTCGACAAACACCCGGAACGGCCCCTGTCCGTTCACCCGGACGTTGACGAACAGGAAATGGTTCCGGAGTTCAGCCGGCACGGTCACGGCTCGTTCCATACGAGTGTACAGCGGCGCGGTTTCCTTGTTGACCTCAGCGGTCAGCGGAGCACCCGCCCACCCGGCAACCGCCACAACCATGACGAGGCAAGGACGAAGCGATCTCATTCGGGTTGGCGAGACCAGGCGCGGGTGATCATGTTCCCCAAGCTGGTGTTATTGGACAATAAACACACACTAAAAACGCGCGACATCGCTGCAGATGATTTTCCGGGCCCACGGCCCAACCCGCAGCATGCAAAAGATCAAGGCGGCACAGGCGACGGTGCCGAACACCTCCAGACCGTTGGGATCGAGGGAATGGGCGACGATGTAAAGATAACGAACGAGCAATTTCCTAGCCGGTGGGCGCTCCTGACGCGGCAGGGAGTGGGCATCGGCCGAGACGCCGCTCGGGATAACCAGTTACGGGTGGCGGCGGCATACTTCCGTCGTTGCATTCGTTTGTAACCGCACGGGACTCGCGGCGTCTTTGCGACCGAGTGAAGATTGAACCAAATGTTCAGCATTCATGGGGGGGCGACCCCGGAGCGGCGATCGCTGCCGTTGCGCGGTCCCATTTTCGGCGTTTCGGCTATGCCAAAACGTCGATGCAGGAGATCGCGCAGGACTGCGGCATGTCGGTCGCGAATCTCTACCGCTACTACGAGGGCAAGCTGGCGCTCGGGGCGGCGGTGGCGGCCGCCGAACAGGCGGCGTTGTTCACGGCCTGCGATCGCTCGGTCATAAACGCGCACGGAGACCTGGCCGCGAAACTGGTCACCCTGTTTCAAACTCTCATCGATGGCACCTGCCGGCAGATCAAGTCGACGCCGCTGCTCTTCGAGTTGGGAATGACGGTGGCGCGCGAACTGCCGGAACAGCGGCAACGGTTTCTACGGGAAATCGAAGCTCGCATCGCCGCGATCCTTGCCGATGGAGGCAGCGACGAGGCATTAACAGCGGTCGAGGCCAGGGTCACCGGCCGGATGATCCTGATGGCGGGTGCCTCCTTCGTGCTTCCGTGGATGCTGCGGACGCAGCCTTTCGGCAATCCACGCGCCCAGGTGGAACCGCTCATGAAGTGTCTGGTAGCGGGCCTCACCGAGGCGGGCGCAATGGGCACCGCGATAGCGGTGCGCGCCGGCGACTCCCCTTGAGGTTCATTCTTCGTTTGCCGCGAAATCCCGATCACCTACCTTTTTTTCCATGACTGATGATTCCCTGAAGTCCTCCGCATCTCCGGACGTCCCTGCCAGCCCGCCGGTCCACCACTGGCGCCCCTGGCAAAAGTGGCTGCTGATCGCCGCCGTGCTCGTGGTCGGTTACGCGCTCATCGTGCGACCCCTGACCCGGTCCGCCGGCCCGGCCCGTGCCGGTGCCGGGGCGGTGCCGGTCACCGCGGAGCCGGCGCGCAAGGCCGATCTCAATGTGCGGATCGTCGCCCTCGGCACGGTCACGCCGGTGAGCACAGTCACCGTGCGCAGCCGGGTGGATGGCCAACTGCAGAAAATCCTTTTTGCGGAAGGACAGCGGGTCGAGGCCGGCGCACCACTGGTGGAAATCGATCCGCGGCCCTTTGAGGTGCAGAAACAGCAGACCGAGGCCCAGCTCGCAAAGGACAATGCGCTGCTCGCCAACGCCCGGGTGGATCTCGAACGTTTCACCACGCTGCTTGCCCAGGACTCGGTCGCGAAGCAGCAGGTCGACACCCAGGCGGCGCTGGTGCGCCAGAACGAGGCGGCGATCAAGCTGGACCAGGCCCAGATCGACACCGCGGCCCTCCAGCTCGCCTATGCGCACATCATCGCGCCCATTTCCGGACGGGTCGGACTGCGCCTGGTGGATCTCGGAAACATCATCCACGCGTCGGACGCCAACGGGATCGTGGTCATCACCCAGCTCCAGCCCATCACCGTGGTGTTTGCGATCCCCCAGGACGCCTTGCCGAAGGTCCTGCAGCACTTCAAGTCGGGCGAACCGATGACCGTCGAGGCGTTCGACCGGGACGGGCGGACGCTGCTGGCCACGGGCAAACTTGTTACCATCGACAACCAGATCGATCCCAGCACGGGCACGGTCAAGCTGCGCGCCGAGTTTCCCAACACCGACGAGACGCTGTTCCCCAATCAGTTTGTGAACGTGCAGCTGATTGCGGAACAGATCCAGGGGGCCACCGTCGTTCCCACTGCCGCCGTTCAACGCAGCACCACGGCGATTTACGTTTACGTCGTGACGGACAAGAAAACCGCCTCGGTCCGCCAGATTGAGACCGGACCCACGGAACGGGGCATGGTCGTCGTTTCCAAGGGACTCGCCCCGGGCGAGGTCGTCGTGGTCGACGGGGTCGACAAGTTGCGCGACGGTTCCACCATCGAACTCGTCAGCCGGACCACGGGCACAACCGGGGCCGCGGGATCCGTAACGGACAAACCTTCCGGCCGGCGGGGAGGCGGGGACACCCGGTCGCCGCAGAACTGAGCAACCCGGTCACCCGCTCACGTGAATCCCTCCAGACCGTTCATTCTCCGTCCGGTCGCGACCTCGCTGCTCATGGTCGCCATCCTGCTGGCGGGCGCCTTCGCCTACCGCATGCTGTCCATTTCGGCGCTGCCGCAGGTTGACTACCCGACGATTCAGGTCGTCACGCTGTATCCCGGCGCGAGTCCGGAGGTGATCACCTCGTCGATCACCGCTCCGCTCGAGCGCCAGTTCGGCCAGATGCCGGGCCTCAGCCGCATGACGTCGACCAGCTCGGGCGGGGCTTCGATGATCACGCTGACCTTCAGCCTCGACCTGACGCTCGACGTCGCGGAGCAGGAAGTGCAGGCGGCGATCAACGCAGCCACCAATCTCCTGCCGGTCGACCTCCCGGCCCCGCCGATTTACAACAAAGTCAACCCGGCGGATGCGCCCATCATTACCCTGGGCGTCACCTCCGCGACGATCCCGCTGCCCAAGGTTGAAGACCTGGTCGACACCCGGCTTGCACAGAAGCTTTCGCAGATTCCGGGCGTGGGACTCGTGAGCATCAGCGGCGGCCAGCGCCCCGCGGTGCGCGTGCAGGCGGATCCCCGCGCCCTCGCCGCCGCCGGGCTGACCTTGGATGACGTCCGGACCGCCATCGGCAGCGCCAACGTCAATCAGGCCAAGGGCAGTTTCGACGGCCCGACGCGCGCCTCTACAATCGACGCCAACGACCAGCTCAAGTCGGTGGAGGATTACGAAAAACTGATCATCGCCTACCGGAACGGAGCCCCCATCCGGGTGCGCGACGTGGCCAAGGTGGTCAACAGTGCGGAAAACGTGCAGCTGGCCGCCTGGGCCAATGAGCGCGCCGCGATCATCCTGAACATCCAGCGCCAGCCCGGGGCCAACGTCATCGCGGTGGTCGACCTCATCAAACAGCTCCTGCCGCAGTTGCAGGCCGGCCTGCCGGCGGCCGTGGAGGTAATCCCGCTGACCGACCGCACCGTGACGATCCGCGCCTCCGTCGCGGATGTGCAGGTCGAGCTGATGATCGCCGTGGCGCTGGTCGTCATGGTCGTCTTCCTGTTTTTGCGCAACATTCCGGCGACCATCATCCCGGGTGTGGCGGTCCCACTCTCGCTCGTGGGCACGTTCGGGGTGATGTATCTCGCGGGCTTCAGCATCAACAACCTCACGCTCATGGCCCTGACGATCGCCACCGGGTTCGTCGTCGACGACGCCATTGTGATGATCGAGAACATCACCCGCTACATCGAGGAGGGCGAGGCGCCGCTGGCCGCCGCGCTAAAGGGCGCCGAGCAGATCGGCTTCACCATCATCTCACTCACCGTGTCGTTGATCGCCGTGCTGATCCCCCTGCTCTTCATGGGAGACGTGGTCGGTCGCCTCTTCCGGGAGTTCGCGATCACGCTCGCCGTCTCCATCCTCATCTCCGCCGTGGTTTCGCTCACCCTCACGCCGATGATGTGCGCGAAGCTGCTGCACCACACGCCCGAGGCCGCGCAGGGGCGTTTCTATCGCGCCAGCGGCCGTTTCATTGAGAACGTCATCGCCCGTTACGGCGTCCTCCTGCAATGGGTGCTCAAACGGCAGGGGCTCACCCTCGCCGTCGCCCTCGGCACGCTGCTGCTCACCGTCGTGCTCTACATCATCATTCCCAAGGGTTTTTTTCCGGTGCAGGACACGGGGGCGATCCAGGGCATTTCCGAGGCGGCGCAATCGGTTTCCTTCTCCGCCATGGCGGAGCGCCAGCAGGCCTTGGGCCGCGTGATCCTTGCGGATCCCGCCGTGGCCAGCCTGTCTTCATACATCGGGGTCGACGGGACCAATCCCACGCTCAACAGCGGGCGCATGCTGATCAACCTCAAGCCCCAGCACGACCGCAAGGATAAGGCGATCGACATCATCCGCCGCCTGCAACCGAAGCTCGCCGCCGTGGCCGGCATCACGCTCTACCTCCAGCCCGTGCAGGACCTTTCCATTGAAAGCTCGGTCAGCCGCACGCAATACCAGTTCAGCGTCGAGTCCGCCAATCCCGATGACTTGGCTTTATGGGTCGGGAGCCTGGTCGACCGGCTGCGCGAGCTTCCCGCCCTGGCCGACGTCGCGAGCGACCTGCAAAACGAGGGGTTGCAGGCCTATCTGGAGATCGACCGGGACTCGGCTGCGCGCCTGGGCGTCACCGTCGCGGCCATCGACAACGCGCTCTACAACGCGTTCGGCCAGCGCCTGGTCTCGACCATTTTCACCCAGGCCAACCAGTATCGCGTGGTTTTGGAGGCGCCGCCCGGACTGCAGCGCAGCCTGACGGCGCTCGACAACCTCTACGTGACCTCGAGCACCGGGGCGCAGGTGCGGCTCATGGCGGTGGCCACCGTCAGCGAGCGCCACGCCGCGCTGTCGATCAACCATGCCGCCCAGTTCCCGGCCGCGACCATTTCCTTCAACCTCGCCCCCGGCTACTCGCTCGGCGATGCGGTGACCGCCATTGAAAAGGCCAAACAGGATCTCGGTTTGCCCGCGAGCGTCCAGACCAGTTTTCAGGGGGCGGCGCTGGCGTTCAGCGCCTCCCTCACCAACACCCTGTTCTTGATCATCGCGGCGGTGGTCACGATGTACATCGTCCTGGGCGTGCTCTACGAAAGCTACATCCACCCGATCACGATCCTTTCCACGCTGCCATCGGCGGGCGTGGGCGCGCTGCTGGCCCTGCAACTCGCAGGCACCGACCTCGGCATGATCGCCATCATCGGCATCATCCTCCTGATCGGCATCGTGAAAAAGAACGCCATCATGATGATCGATTTCGCCCTTGATGCGGAGCGGCATGAGGGCAAGACCCCCGAGGCGGCGATCTACCAGGCCTGCCTGCTTCGTTTCCGTCCCATCCTGATGACCACCCTGGCCGCCCTGCTGGGCGCCCTGCCGCTCATGCTCGGCACCGGCGTGGGCTCTGAGCTGCGGCACCCGCTGGGCATCACGATGGTGGGCGGGCTGATCTTCAGCCAGGTGCTCACGCTGTTCACCACGCCCGTGATCTACCTGGCCTTCGACCGGCTGGCGAAACGGCTGCATCGCAACAAACCGGTCCCAACCCTGGCGACGGCATGAGCCTTTCCGCTCCATTCATCCGGCGGCCCGTCGCCACCACCCTGCTGACGCTCGGCATCGCGCTGGCGGGCCTGCTGGCGTTCCGCCTGCTCCCGGTGTCGCCGCTCCCGCAGGTGGACTTTCCGACCATTTCGGTTTCCGCCAACCTGCCCGGGGCGAGCCCGGAGACCATGGCGGCGACCGTGGCCACGCCGCTGGAACGCTCGCTCGGGCGCATCGCCGGCGTGACGGAGATGACCTCCTCCAGTTCACTGGGCTCGACGCGCATCACCCTGCAGTTCGATTTGAGCCGCAACATCGACGGGGCGGCGCGCGACGTGCAGGCGGCCATCAACGCCGCCCGCAGCCTGCTGCCCACCGGGCTGCCGAGCAACCCCACCTACCGCAAGGCCAACCCGGCCGACGCCCCGGTGATGATCCTGTCCCTGACCTCGGACACCCTTGACCAGGGCCAGATGTACGACTCCGCCTCGACCGTCCTGGCCCAGGCCATCGCGCAAGTGGATGGCGTCGGACAGGTGGACGTGGGCGGCAGCTCGCTGCCGGCGGTGCGCGTTGAGCTCAACCCGACGGCACTCAATCGTGAAGGCATCGGGACGGCGGTGGTCCGCGCGGCCATTGCCACGACCAACGCCAACCGCCCGAAAGGCTCGCTCGACGGGGACACCCGCCACTGGCAGATCGCCGCCAACGACCAGGCGAAAAAAGCGGCGGACTACCTGCCGCTCGTCGTCGCCTACCGCAAGGGTGCGGCGGTGCGTCTGACGGATGTCGCCACCGTGACTGATTCCGTGCAGGATCTGCGCAACGCCGGGCTGGCGGACGGAAAACCCGCGGTGCTGATCCAGGTGCGACGCCAGCCGGGCGCCAACGTGATCGAGACCGTCGATCGCGTGAAGGCGATCCTGCCCGTGCTGCAGGCCTCAATCCCGAGTTCGATCAACCTCCAGATCGCCACCGACAGCACCACCACCATCCGCGCCTCCCTGCGCGAGGTGGAGCGCACACTCCTCATCGCGATCTCGCTCGTGATCATGGTGGTCTTCCTTTTTCTGCGCCGGTGGCGCGCGGCGCTCGTTCCCGCCGTTGCGGTGCCCGTCTCGCTCATCGGCACCTTCGGCATCATGTATCTTGCCGGGTACAGCCTGGACAACCTCTCGCTCATGGCCCTCACCATCGCCACGGGTTTTGTCGTGGACGACGCGGTGGTGGTCCTCGAAAACGTGTCCCGGCACATCGAGGCCGGCGTCTCTCCGTATCAGGCCGCGTTGCTGGGGGCGCGGGAGGTCGGCTTCACCGTCGTTTCGATGAGCATCTCGCTCGTGGCCGTCTTCGTGCCCATCCTGCTCATGGGCGGAATCATCGGCCGTCTCTTCCGCGAATTTGCGATCACGCTGTCCTCGGCGATCATGGTTTCACTCGTCGTCTCGCTGACCGCCACCCCGATGATGTGTGCCCGCGTGCTGCGGCCGGAGAGCGAGAACCAGCCCGGCCGCCTGTCCCGTTTCATCGAGCGGCGGTTCGCGCGCCTGCTGCAGGGGTACGACCGGACGCTCCAGTGGGCCCTCGCGCACCGGCGCGTGATGCTCGCCGCCCTGCTCGGCACCGTGGTGATGAACATCTACCTGTATGTCATCGTCCCCAAAGGATTCATGCCCCAGCAGGACACCGGCCGCATCATGGGCAACCTCGTCGCCGACCAGAGCATCTCGTTCCAGGCGATGAAACAGAAACTGACCAGCTTTGTCGCCATCGTGCGGGCGGACCCGGCCGTCGAGCACGTGGTGGCCTTCACCGGCGGCGGCCAGCGCAACAGCGCGTTCTTTTTCGTCGTCCTGAAGCCCATCGCCCAGCGGAAAATCTCCGCCGACCTGATCATCGCCCGGCTGCGCCGGCAGCTCGCGCACCAGCCGGGCGCCACCCTTTTCCTCCAGGCCGCGCAGGACGTGCGGGTCGGCGGCCGCGGCGCAAACGCCCAGTACCAATACACGCTGAGCGGGGACGACCTCGCCGAGCTGCGCGCCTGGGAGCCGCGCATTCGCCAGGCCTTGAGTCAAATTCCCGAGATCGTCGACGTCAGTACCGACCAGCAGGACCTCGGCCTACAAACTTCCCTGGTCGTCGACCGCGATGCCGCCACGCGCCTCGGAGTGAATCTCTTCCAGCTCGACTCCACGCTCAACGATCTCTTTGGCCAGCGACAGGTTTCCACCATCTACAATCCCCTCAACCAGTACCATGTGGTGATGGAGGTGGCCCCGGTCTACTGGCAGAGTCCAACCGAGTTGAATAACACCTATATCGTTTCCAACAGCGGCGCTGAGGTACCGCTGTCCGCATTCACCCGCTGGGAACCGACCAATACCTCCCTCGCGGTCAACCATCAGGGACAGTTCGTCGCCACCACTGTGTCCTTCAATCTCCCTCCGGGGGTCTCACTCTCCGCCGCCTCCCGCGCGGTTGAAAACGCCCTCCTGCATATCGGGGTTCCCATTTCGATCCACGGGAGTTTCCAGGGCACGGCGCAGGCCTTTCAGGCCTCCCTGGCCAACCAGCCGCTCCTCATCCTGGCGGCGCTGGTGGCCGTCTATCTCGTGCTCGGCATTTTGTATGAAAGCCTCGTCCATCCGCTCACGATCATCTCCACCCTGCCGTCGGCCGGCGGCGGCGCCATTCTCGCCCTGCTCATCACCCGCACGGACTTCACCATCATGGCCTTCATCGGCGTCATCCTGCTCATCGGCATCGTGAAGAAGAACGCCATCCTCATGATCGACTTCGCGATCGAGGAACGGCGCCGGACCGGTGTGCGGGCGGAGGAAGCGATCCATCGGGCCTGCCTGTTGCGCTTCCGCCCGATCATGATGACCACCATGGCGGCGCTGCTGGCGGCGGTACCCCTCGCCTTGGGGCACGGGGACGGCGCGGAGCTGCGGCAGCCACTCGGCATCTCGATCGTCGGCGGTCTCGTCGTGAGCCAGGTCCTGACACTTTATACCACGCCCGTCGTGTATCTGTACATGGAACGGTTCGGCGCCTGGGGCACGCGCCTGGCGCGGCGGTTCCGCCCCCATTCCGTCTCGCCGGAGCCCGTGGGCATACCGATTTCATGAACGCTCAAAGCCATATTCATTTTTGCGCCGGCTTGGTCCTGCTCTTTCTCGCCGGTTGTGCCGTCGGTCCCGACTATCAGCGTCCGACGGTGGACGCGCCCGCTTTTAAGGAAACCGGCAATTGGAAACCCGCCGAGCCCGCGGAACAGCTTCCGCGCGGAAAATGGTGGCAGGCCTATGGCGACACCGTGCTCAACGGACTGGAAGACCGCCTCGAGGTTTCCAGCAACACGCTGCACATTGCGGAAGCGCAGTACCGGCAGGCGCAGGCCGCCGCCACCATTGCCAACGCCGCCCTTTTTCCGTCGATCACCGCCGACGGCTCGGCCAACCGGGACAGAACCCCCGCGCGTGGAGGCGCTCCCGCCTCGATCCTCAACACGTTCGGCGCCGGTCTGGCGGCAAGTTGGGAACTCGATCTCTGGGGCCGGGTGCGCCGCAGCGCGGAAGCCGGCCGGGCGTCGGAGGAGGCCAGCGCGGCGGACCTTGAATCGGTCCGCCTCAGCCTTCACGCCACGCTGGCGCAGACTTACTTTTCCCTGCGCGTCGCGGACACCGAACAGCGGCTGTATGGACGGATCGTTGCGGACTACGAGCGCTCCTTGAAAATGACGCAGAATCGCTATGCGCAAGGCGTCGACACCCGCGCGGACGTCGCCGCGGCGGAGACCCAGCTGAAGAGCGCGCAAGCCCAGGCCATCGACCTCACCTTGCAGCGGGCCCAGTTGGAACACGCCATCGCGGTACTCCTTGGACAACCCCCGGCCGCCTTTTCCCTGCCCGCCGCCGACCTGACGATCCAGCCACCCGTCCCCCCGGCGTTGATTCCCTCCCAACAACTCGAACACCGGCCCGACATCGCCGGGGCGGAGCGCCGGCTGGCCGCGGCTTCCGCCGGGATCGGTGTGGCCAAGGCCGGTTATTTTCCGCTCATCTCCCTTTCCGGTTCCGTCGGGTATCAGGGGCCGCAATACCAGCACCTCTTCTCCGCGCCGAATGAAATCTGGTCGCTCGGCGCCGGGGCGGTCATGCCCCTGTTCGAAGCCGGCAAGGTCCGCGCCCAGGTCAGGCAGGCCCGCGCCGTCTACGAAGAGAACCTCGGCACCTACCGCCAGACGGTGCTCTCCGCATTCCAAGAGGTGGAAGACAACCTCGCCGCGGCTGCGCTGCTCGCGAACGAGGCGGTGACACAGGGCGAAGCCGTGGACGCGGCCCGGCAAGCCACCACCATTACGCTCAATCAATACAAGGCGGGTACAATCAGTTACCTGGATGTGGTAACCGCGCAGTCGGCCCAACTGAATGCCGAGCGGACCGCCGTACAACTCCTCGGCCGGCAACTCAACGCCAGCGTCACGCTTCTCAAAGCCGCAGGCGGGGACTGGCGGACGCCCGGCGGGCCCTAGGCCGCGCCGCTATCCGGAACAGCGAAGTCCGGCGGGTTAGGGAACCACGAGCTCGAGCGGGGCAAAGCCCTGGGCCGTGACAGTGATCTTGTCGCCCGCGGATAGGTCCGGGATGGCCCAGGTCTGGCCCGCGGCGATCGTGTACTCAGGTAGGTCCCAGTGCTTGGAGCCCATGTGGAACGCCACGCTGAGAAGGATCTTCGCTTCGACCTTCAGGGCGTCTTTCGAGTCGTTCTTGAGCTTCAGCACATACGGACCTTTCTCGGCGCCGACCACTTTTTCGAAGGTGGTGGTCAGGGGCAGGGCAGGGGCCTTGCCGGCCATGGTCGGCATCGCCGCTGCGTCCGCGGCCATGAGCGCTGGCATTTGCATGATAACGAGACAGGCACAACCCAAGACAAGGATGGCGGTTCGGCACACAGCCGAGCGGGGAGAGGAGATGTTTGCAGTGATCATAGTTTTTGGGACCCTGATTCTTGGCGCGTTCCCGCCCCGGCGACAAGCCAATGCGTAAAAGAACCCTGCCGGGCTCCTGAAACGGCGAACGTGCCGCGGGAACCGCCTTCCTTGATAAGGCGGTTGCGGCACGGCGCAGGATTTGTTCGTGTTTGCCAGTGGTGAAAGCATCCCCCGGGACGGCCAGTCCCCCTTCGGTTAGTTTCAGGACGCTCGTGCCTGCCGTGCTGGTTTTCTGTGCGACGGTCTTGGCCTACCTGCCGGCGCTCACGGGTGATTTCATCTGGAACGACAGCGCTTATGTGACGGCGCCGGCGTTGCGCTCGCTCCACGGACTGGTCCGCATCTGGACCGAGCTGGGCGCGACCGAGCAATACTATCCGCTCCTGCACAGTTTTTTTTGGGTGCAGCACCGGCTGTGGGGGGACCACCCGCTCGGGTATCATCTCGTCACCCTGCTGTTGCACGCCGGCTCGGCGGTGCTGTTCGCGCTGATCCTGCGCCGGCTGCTCGTCCGCGACCGCGCGCTGCCCGCCGGCATCGATCAATCCGTCGCCAGTGCCGCCTGGCTGGCCGCGCTGCTGTTCGCGCTGCACCCGGTGCACGTCGAGTCGGTCGCCTGGATCACGGAGCAGAAAAACACGCTCTCGCTCGCCTGCTACCTCGCCGCGACCTTGGTCTATCTGCGCTTCGATGAGACGCGGCGGCCCCGGACCTATCTTGCAGCGCTGGCGCTGTTCGTTCTTTCGCTGGGGTGCAAGACCGTCACGGCGACACTGCCGGCGGCCTTGCTGGTGGTCTTCTGGTGGAAGCGCGGGCGACCCGACTGGCGGCGCGACGTTCTGCCACTGCTGCCCTGGCTCGCGCTCGGGGCGGCCGCGGGACTATTCAGCAGCTGGGTCGAACAGACCTACCTCGGTGCGCAAGGCGGGAATTTCGATCTGCCACTGCACGGACGCGTGCTCGTCGCCGGCCGGGCCATCTGGTTCTACGCCGGCAAACTCGTCTGGCCGTCCGGCCTCAACTTCATTTACCCGCGCTGGACGGTGGACACCGCGGTCTGGTGGCAATGGCTGTTCCCGCTCGGCGTGCTCGCGGGCGGCGCCGCACTGTGGGCCCTCCGGCGGCGCACCCGCGCCCCGCTCGCCGTTTTTCTGCTCTTCGTGGGTTCGCTCTTTCCGGTGCTGGGCTTCGTCAACCTCTATGGAGCGCGCTTTTCGTGGGTCTGGGATCACTGGCAGTACCTGCCCGATCTCGGTCCGCTCGCGCTCATGGCCGTCGGTCTGACCGCGGTCTGGCAGCGTGCGGCGCCGCGCCTCCACGGACTGGGCTTGGGGCTGGTTGCAGCGCTCGCCGTGCTGCTCGGCGCCCTCACGTGGGCCCATTGCGGAATGTTCCACGACGATCAAACGCTCTATCGCACGACCCTCGCGCGCAACCCCGGCTGCTGGATGGCGCACCACAACCTGGGTGTCATCTGGTCAAAGCAGCCGGGGCGGCTCAATGACGCGATCGCCGAGTATGAGGAAGCACTGCGCCTGAAGCCGGATTATACCGAGGCGCACAACAACCTGGGCCTCGCCTGGGTGCAGCAGCCGGGGCGGCTCAACGACGCGATCGCCGAGTATGAAGAAGCGCTGCGCCTGAAGCCGGATTATGTCGAGGCCCACATCAATTTGGGCAACGCCTGGGCACAGCTGCCGGGGCGCCTGCCGGACGCGATCACCCACTATGAGGAGGCCTTGCGCCTGAAACCGGATTCTGCCGAGGCGCACAACAACCTGGGCCTCGCTTGGGCGCAGCAGCCGGGGCGGCGGAACGATGCAATCGCCGAATATGAGGAGGCCTTGCGCCTGAAGCCCGATTTTGCCGAAGTGCACGGCAATCTGGGCGTCGCCTGGGCGCAAGAGCCGGGGCGGTTGCCGGACGCGATCGCCGAGTTCGAAGAGGCGCTGCGCCTGAAGCCGGATTATGCACAATGCTGGCACAATCTCGGGGTGAGCTGGTTTCGTTTGGGGAATCAGCCTGCGGCGGTCGCCGCTTTTCGAGAAGAGGTGCGATTATTGCCCCATGATCCCGCGGCCCGGCAGGCGCTGGCCGCAGCTCTCCAGCCAGTTCCCGGCCAATAAAAGATCTGCGCACTTGCGTCATGACCGGGGCTTGGTGGCGCAAGGCGAGACCGGTGACGGGGCTCCCGATTTCTCCTTCTTGGGTTCGCGCGGCAGCGATCCCGCGGGAAAGCCTGCCAAGGGCAATGCGATGGAGAAAAAGGAAGGATTGGTTGGCAACCGTCCCCGCAGAAGCATATCGTGCGAGATCATGAATGCCGAAAAACTGTACCGCGTCCTCCGTGTCATGGCTTTGGGCGGAGCACTTTCACTCCCGACGGGTTTTCTGGCTACTGCCCGCGCCCAAGCGCCGGCCACCGGGGCCACGGAACCGCCCACCTCCTGGATCGATCCGGACACGGGGCATCGCGTCATCCGCCTGACGCGCGAACCGGGATCCGACAGTTTCTATTTCAACTACAATGGGTATACCCCGGACGGCAAAGAAATGGCCTACTCCACTCCCGCGGGCATCTCGGTGCTGAATCTGGCCACTTTGGAGGCCAGGCAGGTGGTCGCGGGGCCGGCCCGGGCCATCATCGTCGGTCACAAGACGCCCACCATCTACTACACCAAACCCACCAAGGATTCTTTCTCTTCCACGCTTTGGTGTACCAACCTGGACACCGGAGAAACCCGGAAGCTCGCTGACCTCCCGCGCCGGGCCGGTGTTGCGACGATCAATGCGGATGAGACCCTCGCGGCCGGAACCTTCATCGAAGGAGACGCCAACGCCAGAGGCGCGTACGATGGGACTGTGGGCCCGTCCCGGATGTCGAACACCAACCTGGGTGAGCCAGCCAACAAGGGTGAAATGATGACCCGGCGGCTGGAGGCGAAACTTCCGATGACGATGTTCACCGTCGACCTGCGGACGGGGCAGGTGAACAATCTCATTCAACACAGCACGGACTGGCTGAACCACCAGCAGTTCTCGCCGACGGATCCGACCCTCCTCATGTATTGCCACGAGGGACACTGGTGGCTGGTTGACCGGATCTGGATCATCCGCGCCGACGGCACGCAGAACCAGCTGGTTCACCAGCGAACCATGGAAATGGAAATCGCCGGCCACGAGTGGTGGGGCGCTGACGGGAAGACCCTCTTCTATCAGCTGCATTATCCCCGGGGCATGATGACCTCCTTCATCGCGGGCTACAACGTCGAGACCGGGGAGCGCGTCTGGTATCATTACAACCCCGACCAATCGTCGATCCACGACAACTCGTCGCCCGACGGGACACTCTTCTGCGGCGATGGCGACCGAAATTCTCCGTGGATCTTTCTTTTTCATCCCGTGCGGGTCCCCGACCAGCACACCGTGGGCGCCCATCTGATCAAGGGCGGCTACCTTGAATCGGAGAAGCTGGTCAACATGGCCAAGCACAACTACCGGCTGGAGCCGAATCCTAGCTTCACGCCCGATCAAAAGTTCATCGTTTTCAGGTCAAACATGTTCGGCCCGGATTACGCCTTTGCCGTCGAGGTCGCCAAGGGCAGCTCGCCTTAGTCACGGGGCTGGGCCCTTAAAGCGGCGAACGCGCCACGAGAACCGCCTTCCTTGATAAGGCGGTTGCGGCATGCCGCAGGATTTGTTCGTGTTTGCCAGTGGTGAAAGCATTCCCCGGGACGGCCAGTCCCCCGTCAGTCAATTTCAGGACGCTCGTGCCTGCCGCGCTGGTTTTCTGTGCGACGGTCGTGGCCTACCTGCCGGCGCTCACGGGTGATTTCATCTGGAACGACAGCGCTTATGTGACGGCGCCGGCGTTGCGCTCGCTCCACGGGCTGGTCCGCATCTGGACCGAGCTGGGAGCAACCGAGCAATACTACCCGCTCCTGCACAGTTTTTTTTGGGTGCAGCACCGGCTATGGGGGGACCACCCGCTCGGGTACCACCTCGTCACTCTGCTGTTGCACGCCGGCTCGGCGGTGCTGTTCGCGCTGATCCTGCGCCGGCTGCTCGCCGGGGGAACCAGCCCTTCGACTCCGCTTCCGCCGTCGCCAGGGCTATGGCGGACAGGCAGGGCATTCGACTCCGAAAAGGTGGCTGCAGACCATGAGCGAAGGCGGTACGCCGGAGTCGAATGGCTGGCCGCGCTGCTGTTCGCGCTGCACCCGGTGCACGTCGAGTCGGTCGCCTGGATCACGGAGCAGAAAAACACGCTCTCGCTTGCCTGCTACCTTGTCGCGGTCGCGATCTATCTACGATTCGATGAGACGCGGCGACTCCGGACCTATGTTGCAGCGCTGGCGCTGTTCGTTCTTTCGCTGTGGTGCAAGACCGTCACGGCGACGCTGCCGGCGGCCCTGCTGGTGGTCTTCTGGTGGAAACGCGGGAGACTCGATTGGCGGCGCGACGTTCTGCCGCTGCTGCCCTGGCTCGCCCTCGGGGCGGCCGCGGGGCTGTTCAGCAGCTGGGTTGAGCGGGTCTACGGCGGCGCGCAGGGTGGAGATTTTGACCTGCCAGCCGTTGGGCGCGTGCTCGTCGCCGGCCGGGCTATCTGGTTCTATGCCGGCAAACTCGTCTGGCCGTCCGGGCTCAACTTCATTTACCCGCGCTGGACGGTGGACGCCGCGGTCTGGTGGCAATGGCTGTTCCCGCTCGGCGTGCTCGCGGTCGGCGCCGCACTGTGGGCCCTCCGGCGGCGCACCCGCGCCCCGCTCGCCGTTTTTCTGCTCTTTGTGGGTTCGCTTTTTCCGGTGCTGGGCTTCGTCAACCTCTATGGAGCGCGCTTTTCGTGGGTCTGGGATCACTGGCAGTATCTGCCCGATCTCGGTCCGCTCGCGTTCGTTGCCGTCGGTCTGACTGCGGCCTGGCAGCGCGCAGCGCCGCATCTCCGCGGGCTGGGCTTGGGGCTGGTGGCGGCGCTCGCCGTGCTGCTCGGCGCCTTGACGTGGACCCATTGTGGAATGTTCCACGACGATCAGACGCTCTATCGCACGACCCTCGCGCGCAATCCCGGCTGCTGGATGGCGCACTACAACCTGGGTGTCATCTGGTCAAAGCAGCCCGGACGGATGAATGATGCGATCGCCGAGTTTGAAGAAACGCTGCGACTCAAACCGGATTATGCCGGAGCGCACAACAACCTGGGTCTTGCCTGGTCACTAATGCCCGGGCGACTGAATGATGCCATCGCCGAGTTTAAAGCGGTGCTGCGCCTGCAGCCGGATTATGCCGAGGCGCACAACAATCTGGGCGCCGCGTGGTCGAAGGTGCCGGGGCGGCTGAACGACGCGATCGCCCAATATGAAGAGGCGGTGCGCCTGAAGCCGGATTTCGCCGAGGCGCATAACAACCTGGGCAACGCCTGGTCGAAGGTGCCGGGTCGGCTGAACGATGCGATCGTCCAGTATGAAGCGGCGCTGCGCCTGCAGCCGGATTATGCCGAGGCGCACAACAACCTGGGCAATGCCTGGCTGAAGATGCCGGGTCGGCGGAAGGACGCGGTCGCCCAGTATGAAGCGGCGCTGCGCCTGCAGCCGGATTATGCCGAGGCGCACAATAACCTGGGCTTCGCGTTGTCACAGACGCCGGGACGGCTGAACGACGCGATCGCCGAATATGAAAAGGCGCTGCACCTGCAGCCGGACGCGGCCGGGGTGCATGAAAACCTGGGGCTCGCCTGGTCGCAGCTATCCGGGCGGCTGAATGACG
>Ga0265322_10000410_pt1 | contig 17601 bp, 20 predicted proteins | sample 41222metaG_FD_193584 | JGI IMG/M metagenome (GOLD analysis project Ga0265322, IMG submission 193584) | Rhizosphere microbial communities from Carex aquatilis grown in University of Washington, Seatle, WA, United States - 4-12-22 metaG | ecosystem: Host-associated > Plants > Roots > Rhizosphere...
GTTATGGAACTTCTACAGATAATTGTACAAATGCAAACACTTTAGCAGAGAATTATTGTGATTCTAATAACAAGAATAATGTAGAAATACATACTTGTCCTAATAGATGTAGCACAGGAGCATGTGTAACAGATCCTTCATATTGTAACAATACTGTACTTGTAAATTCAGGAACAATCTCTACAGTAAATGCAAAATATGGTCCGTTGCAGTTTAATCTTGTTGCCTGGAATCCGACTGGTGACTATTTGAATCTTAGTATATACTCAGCTGCTCAATGGACTACTTATCCAATTGTTGAAGGAGCCACAATGACTGTAAATGGTGGGAATATTTATGTCCATGATACCATGGTAACCGGACCAAGTTCAGCAGCTGTAAATTTATGTTATGAGAAATAAGACTGTTGATACTTTTTTCTTTCTTTTTCTTTTTTAATTTCTTTTTAATCGTTTGAACTTCTCTTCTTTTTTACCATAAACTTTAAATACTGCTATGTTGATAATCATCGTATTGGGTTTAGTGGAGCAATTTGACGGGGTTAGCACGCTCGTATAGATGTTGACTTGATGTTGTACCGAGTCTAGTATTATCGAGTGTGTGGTTTAGAACTCGCTGGGTGCTAACACTTAGATTAGAGGTGTGTAATGTTATTTGGTAGTCCTGAAAATTCTTATGATGTAGTTAAAGAGGGTGAGGATACAGTATTACGAATAGATTATGAGAACGCTTTAGAAGTTCCTAGCCTTGAAGATTCTGAACAGTGCATGGCTGACACGATTGAAAAATTGATGGCCAATAGGAATGTTACAAAAATTATTTTCTCTCAGAAACGTGATTATGAATATGATTATCCACAAACTAGAATACTTGTAGAATTTGCTAAAGTTTATGCTAATATGTTAAAACATAAAGCAGTGTTCAATTATCGCGCAATCACGATGAATGATCAGCAACCAATAATTATGAATGAGGCAACTCAAAAATATGCTGAGATGCAAAATATTCTATTCAATTTAATGAAAAAAGATCCTGTTGGTGGATATGTTGAATTAAAACGAATTTTACGACGAGAAAAGATTGAACTTGATAAAAGTTTAGATGATATTTATGCTTCAATGCTTGAACGTTATATTCAAGTATTATCTTATATAATTAAACTTCTTGAATCAACAAAATTAATTGAGATGGCAATGCAGCACATCAGTGGAATGCAATTAGGAGATAGGACGATATATCGTAGAATATTTACTCCAAGCATCAAACCTGATTTCATGTTTACAAAAATTATGTCTTCATATCCAAGAAATGGAATTGAAGTCGATAGTTATACTGTTAGAAATTCTGATGTCTCAATATTTCAACTTCAACATAATGTACAAAATTTGTATCATATTACTCCTCCAGAATTTAAATTGCCTGAAGAAAAATATGAAATTTTAGATTTAGCAAGAAAGATAATGGCGGAACATCAGCCTGAAAAACAAGAATTTGTCGACCCTGCAAGAATGCGTGAAGTATTTACAAATATTGGTCGAGATTTAATTGAAGAATTAGTCGAATATAAACAAATTAAACTTAAACGTTCAGAAATTGAAGAATTAGCAAAAATTTTAGTTAGATATACTGTCGGATTTGGTGTGATTGAAGCGCTTCTTGAGGACGATAAAATTCAGGATATAACAATTAATAGTCCGATGGGTCAAGTCCCTATATTTATTGTGCATCAAGATTATGATTATTGCAGGACAAATTTAGTTCCAACAATTAGAGATGCCGATTCATGGGCATCAAAACTTAGAATGATTTCTGGAAGACCGCTTGATGAAGCAAATCCTATTCTTGATACTGAAATATTCATTCCTGGTACAGCGAATGCGAGGGTCGGCGTCATTAGTTCTCCACTAAACCCGACGGGACTAGCGTATGCATTTAGAAGACACAGAGATAAACCGTGGACCTTCGCATTATTTATTAAAAATGGAATGATGAACGCTCAGGCAGCTGGCCTTATGAGTTTTTTAATTGATGGTTCAAGAACAATGCTCGTCGCAGGAACTAGAAGTGCAGGTAAATCATCTCTGCTTGGAGCTGTAATGGTTGAAGTAATGAGAAAATATAGAATGATTACAATTGAAGATACTTTAGAATTACCTGCAGAATCATTAAGAAAATTAGGATATAATATTCAACAAATGAAAGTTAGTAGCGCGTTATCAAGAGGATCAAGTGAAGTTTCAGCCGAAGAAGGAATAAGAACAACATTAAGACTTGGAGATTCATGTTTATTCGTTGGTGAAGTTAGAAGTACTGAAGCGAAATCTTTGTATGAAGCAATGAGAGTTGGAGCACTTGCAAATGTTGTAGCAGGAACTATTCACGGTGATAGTCCATATGGTGTATATGATAGAGTTGTAAATGATTTAGGAGTTCCAAAAACAAGTTTTAAGGCGACCGATATAATTGTAGTTGCAAATCCAATAAAATCTGCTGATGGTCTTCATAGATGGAGAAGAATTACTCAAATTACTGAAGTTAGAAAAAAATGGGAAAATGATCCAATTGCTGAAAAAGGATTTGTTGATTTAATGAAATATAATTCGAAAACAGATTCTTTAGATGTCTCAGATGATTTAATGAATCAAGACAGTGATGTAATAAAATCCATTGCCGAGAACGTTAAAGAATGGAGTGGCAATTGGGATGCAGTATGGGAAAATATTATGCTGCGTACAAAAAATTATGAAACATTAGTTGATTATGCTAAAAAATTAAATGCTCCAGAAATACTTGAAGCAAAATTCGTCGTCGATGTAAACGACCAATTCCATAAGATTACTGATAAAGTCAAAGAAGAAGTCGGACGCATGGATAGTAAGAGAATATTCTTCGAATGGAATGAATGGCTAAAAAAAGCGTCTAAAGAATATGCATTAAGACATCAACAAAATCAGATGAAATAAAAATTTCAGTAAAATAAAAATGAACTACTTTACACAAATATTATCGGAGGAATACAAATGAAGAATATAATTAAAATGCTTTTATCGCTACTTATTGGACTAGTGGCGATGGGGATAGCAAAACTCGTGCATCCAAGCTGGAGTATAACTTACTTGTCGTTATTTGGATTGTTAGTATTTGCAGTAACATTCGTAATATCTTTATTGGTGAAAAAAAGCAAGGGTAAACAAAAAATGGATAGTAATATTTTTAGGTATGGAATAGGCTTTTGGATAGGAGGAGGAATTTATAGTCTGATAAATATGATTATGAATCTTATAAACGCACCTCAAAGTAAGATTTTATTTTATAATTATTTGATAACAGGAGTTGCTGTTGTTGGATTAATTTTGAATATAATTTTATTAAAAAAGGCTAAATCAAAGAAGTAATCAGAAGAAGTGATAGAAGAAGCCGGTAATCAGAAGAAGTAATTAATCAAAGATAATTTTTTAATATAAAAAAGAGGTTGAGAGTTGAGTAAATTTGGTCCTCAGGACTTAAAGAATTTTGAGCAGAAATATAAAGATAGGATTAAAGAGGAATTGAGTAATTATAAGTCTACTAAATCATCTGGCGCTAAAACTGAAAGTCGTCATTATCAAGAATTTAAAAAACAGTGGATGCCAAAAAATCTATCTCTTTACGAGAAGGCTTGTGCATTTTCAGAAAAATTATTGAGTATTAAACCTGATCCAAAAGAAGCTGCACAGACTCAAGAAGCAATAGACATATGTCATCTTAATGTGACTCCTTCAGGTGTTAAAAGTTTTTCATTTGTAGGTCCATTACTTCTAATAATTACAGTAGCATTATTAAGTTTTTTTCCATTATTGCTTAATCCTGATGCTGACCCTTCATCGGCATTGTTCTTTGTAATATTTGCAGTAATCGTAGGATTTATACTCTATGTACCTCTCGGTAATATGCCTCAATTCTTGGCAAGTAATTGGCGTATGAAAGCGAGTAATCAAATGGTACTTGCTGTATTTTATGTTGTAACATACATGAGACATACAAGCAATCTTGAAAATGCGATTGATTTTGCGGCAGAGCATTTATCTCCTCCATTAAGTCTTGATTTGAAAAAAATAATATGGGATGTTGAGACTCAAAAATATCGTAACACTAAAGAAAGTTTAGATGCTTATTTAGAGACGTGGAAAAAAGACAGTATGGAATTTGTGGAAGCAATACACTTAATCGAATCATCCTTATACGAGAATTCTGAAAGTAGAAGATTAAATTCACTCGAGAAATCCTTAACGTTAATACTTGATGAAACTTATGAAAAAATGCTTCACTATGCGCATAACCTTCAAGGTCCATTAACAATGTTGAATATGCTCGGAATTGTTTTACCTATACTTGGATTAGTTATTTTACCGCTTGTGGTGAGTTTTATGGACCAAGTAAAATGGTATCACTTATTTGCATTATATAATGTCGCTTTACCTCTTGGAGTATTATATCTAAGTCGATCTATTCTTCGAACAAGACCTACTGGCTACGGAGATACGGATGTTTCTGAGAATAATCCTGAATTAAAAAAACATAGAAACATTTTATTTAAATTTGGAAGTAAAGAATATCAATTGCATCCAGCATTTATTGCGGTAATCGTTTTTGCAGGATTATTTTTAGTTGGTATTAGTCCAATACTAATACATATGGTTGTTCCTCAATTAGATATTGCTGTCAAAAGTGATTATACTATAACGCCTATTATTAGTCCGACGGATTGTGCTACTTATGTTCAACCAGAAGAGGCATATAAGTTTTATTTTCTCGGGTATAAATGTAATGCTACAAAACAAGTTGTTGGACCATTTGGTTTAGGTGCTGCAATACTTAGTTTATTTATACCTCTAGCATTTGGACTAGGATTTGGACTATATTTTAAATTGCGTTCTGAAAATGTAATAAAAATTAGAGATGAATCAAAAAAGCTCGAAAAAGAATTTGCTGGAGCATTATTTCAATTAGGAAATAGGATAGGTGATGGACTGCCTGTCGAGATAGCGTTCTCAAAAGTGGCTGACGTAATGAACGGCACCACAAGTGGAAAATTCTTCGAATTAGTTAGTATAAATATTACTAAACTTGGAATGAGCGTCGAAGAAGCAATATTTGATAAAAAACGTGGAGCATTAGTGTATTATCCAAGCAGCCTTATTGAAAGTTCAATGAAAGTATTAGTTGAGAGCAGTAAGAAAGGTCCTCTTGTCGCTTCACAGGCATTGATTAATGTTTCTGAATATATTAAACAAATACATCGTGTAGATGAAAGACTAAAAGATTTAATGGCAGATACTATTAGTAGTTTACAGTCTCAAATTTCATTCTTAACTCCCGCAATTTCAGGAATTGTTATCGGTATAACTTCGATGATTACTGGAATTATAGGCAGCCTTTCAGATAATATGAAAAGATTAAGTCAAGGTCTTGGACCAGATGGCGCTAGCGCAAGTCCTGATATGGGTATAAATTTAGGTGATTTCTTTGGACTTGGAATTCCGACGTTCTTCTTTCAAGTAATTGTAGGAATATATGTTGTACAAATAATATATATTATGACCGTACTTGTGAATGGCATAAGAAATGGTTCTGATAGCTTAGCAGAAAGATATATGCTTGGAAAAAATTTGATTAGTAGTACGGTGTTATATTTTATGATAGCGTTAATTGTTATGTTAATATTTAATGTTATAGCGTCATTAGTCGTCGGAAACTTCGGAAGTGTAGGTACGTAAATAGATTAGTAAACAAGTTATATATTCCGTGAATAGTTATAACACATTCTAGAATATTAGAATCAAAAAATTATAAAGAAGAAAATATTAAAAAATAAAATTTATTAAAAATTTGTAATTCCAATTTTTTATTTATTCTTAGTGTATATTCCTTTGCAATGTACACATGGTTTATGATCTTTAGAACATCTGTGTGTACAGCAACCTAAGTGTACAAAACCTTTATGATGATCACATAACAGTACCTGATCTGGACTCTTCTCAAAATCGCCTGTACAAATTTTACATCCATCCATATTCCTCACCTTCTTTTTTGAAAATAATGCTAATACACGACTTTAGACATATCTGTATTTAAATGTTACGGTGTGGTGGGGACGAATAATATATTTTCCGAGAAACGTGCAGGATATTCGGACTTGTCGTAATAAAGCAGATAAAGATATCCGGATTCATATTGGTATAATGTTTTAATAAAATTTAAATAGGAGGAAAGATATCTTAAGATATCCTAAGATATTATGGATACATTTCAACTGGAAATTCATTTAAGCCGTCACGCAATATGTATGGCTTATGAACGGGATGTCGATATAGAATTAATAGATCTATGCGTTAGGACAGGAAAGCTTGTAAGGATTGGAAAAAATTACTTAAAATTCATAAAAACATATGAGAACAGGAAGATAATATGCGTAGCACAAATAAATCAGGAACGAATAAAGATAATAACGGTGGAAGTGGGAAGATGAGATTATGTTCCGTATGTAAAAAAGTTATGGTTATAAAAACTGCAAAATTGAAAGACGGAGTACCTTATCAATATTATAGCTGTAGTTGCGGTGAAGAGTTTCTCGATATGAAACAGTTGCATGAGGCTGCAGAAATACTTCGGGAAAGGAAGAGAAACATTGCAAAACTCTCCAGATGGGGCGTCAGTTTGGGCGTAAGAATACCCAAAGATCTAGTCCAGAGATATAATCTCAAAGAGAAATCTGAAGTTACATTCATACCTGAAGATGGGAGCATAAGAATTATAATATAGGTTGTTAGATTTGCGATAAGTGAATCTGATTTTCTTCTATTTAGTCTTTTATGGAAGATTCTTCAAATCTATTGATTTACGTTTATAGCTCTTTCTTAAAAATTCTATTATATACATTGCTATTGCAACTGAGAATCCTTCAGCAATTGTCATGCTTATCGGTAATCCTAATAATGTTAGTCTATAGAAAGATGGATACGTATAGTATCCGTTTGTGAATGATACTATATCAAAGAAAAATCCGAAAACCATTCCAGCTACGAAATATGTGAAGTACTTCTTTTTATTCTTGACAGTCGTTTGTATTGCTATATACGAAACCAATAATACTACGCATAATATATCCCAATAAATTTGACTATTCATCTTTCTCGCCAAAAAATCCGCCTGCAAAATAGCATAATGATAGATAAGGCATATATTCAAGCCAACTATATAATGATATGATAATTATCTTTGGAGATGCATGATAAATCCAGAAACCAAGATATGTTGTACCTGTCTCGAAGATAAAAGCAAGTATTAATCCAATACTAATAACCCATAAGTGTTTCTTAATTCTTTTTCTATCAATTATTAGAACAGTAGCAAGTATTGCCATACTTATGATAAAAAATATGTAAGGTTCCATTAACTTTAAATATCTCCTCCCCGTATTTAAATTTTATGTTCGAATTAAAAAAAGAGGAAGTCAAAGAATTTCGAAAATCGGGTTCTAAAATATTAAAGATTGTAGAATTCAAGAATGGTGAGAATCCTGCACGCAAATGGTATAAATACAAAAATCCATTTATTCAAGCATTCAATTATGCTATAGTTCTATTATGTGAAAAGATTCCTCCATGCGAATTCAAAAATAATATGTATAGATTGATGGGCGTTAAAATTGGAAAGAACGTTTCAATTGCAAATGATTGTATACTCGACACAATATATCCTGAATTAATAATGATTGAAGATAATGTTATTATAGGATGGGGTTCTAAACTTTATACACATGAATTTACCTTAAATTCAGCAAGAATTGGAACAATACATTTCAAATCTCACAGTATGCTAGGAGAATGGTCTGTAGTTCGACCAGGAATTTGTTTTGGTAAAAATTCATTAGTTGCAGCAATGTCTTTTGTGAATAGAGACGTTCCGGACGACTTTATAGAAGGGGGAGTTCCAATACACGTGATACATTATAATAAAGAAAAGCATGATACAATTTCTGACAATAAACATAATACTTCTAAGAGAATTAAAATTAAGAAAAAATAAAATTTTATGGGACGACTGAGATTTGAACTCAGGACATCTACGGCTTCAGCGTAGCGCTCTCCCAGGCTGAGCTATCGTCCCATATTGCCTGAACTAAAAAGATTAATTGTTCATTTAAATAGGTTATGTTTTTGAATAGATATTTTTTATATTAATGGAAATTTTTACTTATCTCGTCAACCATTCAACTTCTTCTTTCTCGAGTTTAAAATGTTCGGAATTCTTCTCGACAAATTTCTTGTCGGAATTCTTGAATATCATTCTAATATATTGCATATTTTGTATTGCTTCTTTAGTTGATGTATGCGTTTTATCGGCTATCTTTTCAGCAATTGCCTTTCTTTTAGCATTTTTCTGATTTGCAATCCATATCTTTAATATTCTATCAGATGGTTTATATGCAATAAATTCTGGATTCTTTTCTTTTTTAGAAATTGCGATTCCAACACTTAATAGATTATAAATGTAGACGTAATATCTATAATATTGCCATCTTCGTATTCTTCCAAAATATACATCAGCTAAAGATAAATTCTCGTATGCATTTGCAATATCTTCTGCCTTTGTATATTCTTTAGGTAAATTTTCATCTAACCACATAAATATTTTATCGATGTCTTCTTCAATTCTATCATATGCATTTATTGCAATTTCCGGATTTGTGGTCTTAAAAACTTTTAATAATGCATTCAGTATTGATTCTTCTCTTTCCCTGTCTGATGTTTCTTCGACATCCTTACGTGTAATTTGTTTCTTGATACTACTCACGTTTTCTAAATCTGTTAATGCTGCTCTCAAATCTCCTTGTGATACTCGCACTAGATGATTTAATGCATCTTCGTCAATCTTTATACCTTCTTTTTCACAGATTTTTTTTAGATATGTGGATTGTTCAAGAGCACTTATAGCTTTATATTCAATCATTACACTATTTTTTCTTATATCATTGAATTTTTGTTCCCATGGATCGTTTGCAGTAAGAATAATCGGATATGGTGATTGATCAATTAATTTTACAATTGTTGAAACTCCGCCTCTATCGCTTGTTCCAGAAAGACCGTCAATCTCGTCTATTAATATTAATTTTCCTTTTCCAAATAAAGACATCTGTTTTATTGCAGGCAGGATTTTTGTTTCAAGACCGTCGCTATTTCTAACATCAGATGCATTGACTTCAATTATTTCTAAATCTAATTCATTAGCAAGAGCATGTATTGTTGAAGTTTTACCAACACCAGATGGACCATAAATCAACAAGGCTTTTCGAACCTTTCTAGAACTATACGTCGATACTTTCTCTTTTAATTCAGTCAAAGCCTTATCCTGACCAATTATTTCTTTAGTCGTCTTAGGTTTATACTTGTGCGTGAAAGTCATAAGAATTAGGATGGGAAAGGATTTTATAAAGATTTGCATGAATGCCTAGAGATTGTGTCAGTTATGATGCTCCAGATCTTCTATAACTTAATTCATCCTCTTGCTCTATGAATGCTTTTATTTTATTGGCTTTTTCCATTCGCCCCATTCTCTTGTAAGCTTCGTACTCCTCTCGAAGTTCTAATAATGGAAGAGTCATATCTTCATATCTTTTAATAACTTTTATTCTAGAATTTTCGACTTTAATCCATTTGCCGTCGTGCATTGTTTCTAAATCCGCCATTACTTCAATTTGTACATTATTAATTTTAAACATTCCATAATATGATTTGAATTGTTCACTTGTTTTATGGTGCATTGGTTCAATCACATATTCTTTTAATGCATGAGCGATTCTATTTGCACTCTCTATATCGGTCTTAATATCAATATCATGCACGTCCACATTGACGCCTTGAATTGCAAGTGATGTACTTCCAATTAGAACCCAATTTATACTTTTGCCTTTGAATTTGTCTACAATTATCTTTAATGCTTCAATGTTTTGTTTAGGAATATTCTTCATTTTTAAAGATTTGTTTTAATTTTTTTGATAAATTTGTAATTATCTTTTTATCGTCTTATTTCTCAAGATTAAACGTATTTTATAAAGATTTGTATGATTTGTATTATTGGCATGTTTTTACTGTTGTAATTTACTGGAAATATTTTTAAAATTGTTTTAAAATAATTTTATTAATTAGTCTTCATCAGATAGTAATAACAACATTTAAAAAGCTCCTCTTTTTTTCAACTATTGTGAAAAAATTCAAAGAAAAATTTAAAGAAAAGTTCAAGACAAAAGGCGAAAAAATAAAATTATATTGGAATCCATGCACGGAAATTCCAGAGGATATTCATATCACAAAGGTATATAGCTTATGCTTTACAAAATATGGCTCTGTTGCTATGATCAAAACCAATGGTGAAAAACATTTCACACTACCAGGCGGAAATAAAAAAAGAAAAGAATCATCTATTGACACAGCTGTTCGTGAAAATTACGAAGAGGCGACTATAAAAACAGTGGATCACACCTTACTTGGATATATACAAGTTATACATTCTGGAAAAAGCTATTCGTATTCAGAATACGTTCTTATGTATGAAGCGAATATACTATCGATTGAAGAACATACTCCTGATCCTTCTAAAGATAAACTTAGACAAAGATTATTTCCTTCACCTAAATACGTAAATTATCATTTAGGTTGGGGTAAAGTTGGGAAAGAGATAGTTGAAGCTGCTGTTAAACGCTACAACGATCCTATGAGTAAAAATCTATTCAAGAAATATGCACAGAACTCGATTGATGCAAAATTGTTTACAATTTAATATTTTTTTAGTTATATTTTATATAACCTTTATTCTATACTCTCTAAATATTCTTTTTTAGTCTTAAATTTTCCAATGTGAGCAAGCTTTTCAATTGCTTTATCAGTATTCGAACCATATTGTGCTGCTTTTTTTGGTCTTTCTGAATATTTTCCTAAATATGGTTCAGCTGCCTTTCGTAAAATCATTTTAGCGCCAGCATTATTTATCTTGTATTTGATAGGTATCTTCAATGCGTATGATACTAAATTATCGTCTAGAAATGGTGTTGTGAAACTAAAATTTAAGGCTTTAGGAATGGCGCTGTCACGAATCAAGTCTCGTTGATACATTTTTAATAATCCGTCAAAACATTCATCATTACTTGGATTAAGTTTATGTCTTTCATATCCAGCAAATATTTCTTCAGAACCCAGGCCTGAAAAAAATATTTTCTCGTGTTTAGAAATTGAATGTGCAGCAACTTCAACACTTCCAACACCAACATTGACGACAGAATTAACTTTGGCATTCTGTAGTATTCTCGACGTTTTTTGAATTATATTCTCTATTTCTTTAAACGTGAATATTTTGAATTTAAACTCATCTTCGCTTAATTTAAGATGCTTCGCTACACGTTGTGCATATTGTATATCTTCAGAATTTCGGAAATTTCCGTCTTGAAAACCAACAGTGTAACATGTAAAATTTGTTTTTAATTTTTTACAAATTGCTGCAATATAACTTGAATCGAGTCCTCCTGAAAAACATATTCCAACACTATCAAGTCCTTCAACTCTTTCTTTAATTGCATTATCTGTCAATCTTCTAACTTCGAGTGCAATTTTAGATTCTGAATCTTTTAATTCAGTTGCTACACTTACTAATTTACCTTTCGAATCGAGTCTAAAACTATTGATTTTACTAATCCATTCATTTTCCTCGATTAATTCTCCATTCTTGACAAAGAATTCAGGCTTCATGATTATATAAACCATTGATTATTTTTAAAGATTACTACTGATTGCTACTCTTGGAAATTATGCCATTAAGTGGAAAACTATATAAACACCTTTATTCAAAAATAGTTAATAGCAAGTATAACGCGCTAATATATACATATAACACGTATAACACGTTAATATATACATTTTGATTATAGTTTTGATTATAGGAGTGAGATAATGGTTACTAACAGGAAATATGTAAGCACATTTTGTGATATAATGCCTAAGAGATTTGAAGTCATGCGTAACGCTTTTAGCGCAAAAAAAGTTTTAGACGCAGAATTGAAAAATATTCTTAATAATAAAGGCAACATAAAAGAAACAGTCGTTAAACTAATGCAATCTATTGGTTCTGATAATGATTTTAACAAGAACCAATCCTCTCAATCATTAAGATATTATATTTGGAAATCTAAAAATTCCTTATATTTTTTAATAAACCAGTTGAATACTGTTTTAAGTGATGGGAGTACTGTTGTTATGCGTATGGCTTTAAAAGATAAAGGCGTAGATGTAGATTCTATATTCAAAGAATTTGTACTTACTGCTGATGTTGCATTAAAGACATATCATAATCTTGAAGAATTAGTTATGGGACAGTATAGCAAGTTGAATGCTGGTGATTTGAAAGCTTATAATTTGTTAGTTTCTGAGGAGAATAGATTAGTATCGAAATTGCAACCAACTTTCAAAAGATTTACTACAAAATTTGAGACTTTTATTGAAAGCGTTAAAAAATTAAATACTACTTCCGTAGGTAGAGACGATAGTTTAGCAGAGTATTATGATTTTATACTATTTGTTGGAGCGGTAGTTGCCGTTACTGTAGGTTCGTTGGCATATTTAGGAATATTAAGTCCTGCTTTAGGATCTGTAGGTATTGTCTCAGAACTTGCTTTAGCTTTATTAAGAAATCCTATACTTCGCGTCAATCCTGACGCAAAAGCAGAACAACTCTTAGAAGCTATAGCTTGGCCACCTAGAAATTTTTTTTCATTTTAAATTCTTTTTTTAATACTTTTTTTATAATATATTTTTTTAAATAAAACTTTATAAACCCTTATACACGAATTATCTGTATGGTTACTCTAAAATATTATCTTGACACATTCTACGCTATAATGCCAGAGAAAATGAAAGTTATAGAGGGTCTTTGGCAGAAAAAGAAGGGTTTAGAAAAAAATTTGAAAAATAGACCCTTTGATGGTAACAATCTCTTTGAGTTGCAGAATCTTATTGGCAAAAGTAATATCTTTAAAAAACCTGAGAATTATTACAAGAGTCAATCCTTAAGACATTATGTATATAAATCTAAAAAATCTGTAGATTTACTCGGAAAAAATATGGCTATATTTTGGAATAATATTAACGCTAATGCTGATCAAAAATTGGCTGTTGACAAATTGACTGCTGATGGTATAAATGTAAGACAGGCAGTTAAAAGTGTTATAGACCTTTCTCGAAATTCAGTTGATTTGTTTCAGGTGCTAGACGGGATATTAATTAATGAAGCAGAGTGTTTGGCTGCAATGGAACCAACGCAAAAAATATTATCCGAAACAGGAATTGGTAATATCACACGGAAAGATGCTGAACTTCTCTGGAATCACAATTTGAATAAATATGTTGTTTTAGTTGCGGATGAAGAATCCTGTATGAACCAAATATCAAAATTGATGTCTAACTATAGCACTCAAATGGGGCAATTGCTTGACAGCGTCAATAAATATATCCGTGAAAAAAATCTTAAAAAGAGGAATGATGCATTAGATAATATTATTTTCTTTTTAGCTACAGGTGTTGGTATAGCATTTGCTGTATCATTTGGTGTACATGCCAATGCAACAGGATGGGGAAATTTAGAACCAAACAAGACCACTACAGCTATAGCTTTGGTAGAGGCTGGAATTTTAATACTTAGAAGAATAATTCTAACAAATTTTCCATCAGCAGCGAGCAAGAGTATGATGAATTCTATGCAGCAACTTACTCTAGTCCTATCGTGATTAAGTATTACGGTTAACGCTAAAATAACACTAAAACTTTATAAACCCTTTTCTATTCTCGATATTATGCAAGAAAATAGAGAAGAAGTAAGGCAAATACGTGATTGGGGTAATTTTTACATATTAGTAAATATATTTATATTTCAAGCATTGCCTGTTTTGTTTTATAATAATGCAATATGGCTTTCTCTTGATGTTATTACTAGAATATTTTCATACATTTGTATATTACAAATATTATTAGTAGGTTTTATATATCTTCATAATACTTACTTAACTAGCAATAATAATTCTCGTAAATTATTATCTAGATATTATGTAACTCAATTTTCTTTATTATGTGTCTTAGTCATTTCATATATCTTAACGGAAAGAATTTCAGATTCTTTCAAATTTTTGGTTCAATTAGGTATGGTAATTTATATGACTTTAGGCATAGTAGGATTAGCATGGTATCTAATAAGTTTTATCGTAGACTACTTTTCTAATATTAACAAATCTAAGAGAGTGAGATAATGCAAATAGGTGTCGTAGGAAAAGCAAACGTTGGAAAATCCACATTCTTTAAAGCAGCAACTTTAATGGATGTTTTAATAGCTAATTATCCCTTTGCAACAATTAAACCAAATCATGGTGTAGGATTTGTAAAAATTGATTGTACTGATACATTCTTTGAAACTCAATGCAATCCAAGAGAAGGATTCTGCATAAATCATAAAAGATTTGTTCCTGTAGATATAATTGATGTAGCAGGATTAGTTCCTGGAGCACATGAAGGTAAAGGTCTTGGAAATCAACTTCTTGATGACTTAAGACAAGCACATGCATTAATTCATGTTGTAGATTTTGCTGGAACTACAAATGAAAGAGGAGAACCAGTAAGTCCAGGTTCAAGAGATCCGTATGATGACATTAAATTTTTAGAAGAAGAAATTGATTTTTGGTATCTAGGAATATTAAATAAGGGTTGGGAAAAATTTGCAAGACAATTACAGCAAGAACATGTAGATCCATGTAAAGCATTAGGAAAACAATTATCTGGACTCATGGTTACTGAAGAAATGGTGGAAGACGTTATAAGAAAATTAAATCTGCCAAAAGAACAAGTAACGACGTGGACTGATAGAGATTTAATGGATATAGCAAGGGCTCTAAGAAAAATTACAAAGCCAATGATAATTGCAGCAAACAAGATGGATATTCCAATAGCTCAAGAGAATTATAGAAAAATACGTTTTGAACATCCTGAATTAATAATTGTACCATGTTCAGCTGAATCTGAACTTGCATTAAAAGAAGCTGCCAAACATCAATTAATAAAATATGTTCCTGGAAATTCAGATTTCGAATTTATTAATGAAGAAAAACTTACTGAGAAACAAAAATTTGCATTAAACTTTATTAGAGATAATGTATTAAAAAAATTTGTCGAAGGAACTGGTATTCAGCAATGCTTGAATGCTGCTGTTTTTAATTTGCTAAAATATATTGCCATATTTCCAGGTGGAGTCAATAAATTAACAGATCAATATGGTCGAGTGCTTCCTGATTGTTTTTTAATGCCTCCAGGAACGACAGCTTTAGATTTTGCATATAGATTACATACAGATTTTGGAAAGAACTTCATAAAAGCAATCGATGTCAAAAGAAAATTGCCTGTAGGAAAAGATTATCCATTAAAACATCTAGATGTAGTTGAGATACATTCAGGGAAGTGATGAGAATTAAAATGGCCAGCGCGAATAAGACAAATTATTGCATAGGCTGTCAAAAAGTTGATGATGCGTATTTTATATTTAATTCTATATATTGGAATATTTTATTATCTGAAGACCAACATAATTTAGGAAGATGTATTGTTAGTGCTAAACGTCACGCTCCGTCGTTATCGGAAATTACTTCAGAAGAATTACTAGATTTTCATCAAGTTGTAAAGACCTTAGAATCGTCCATAAAAAAGGCTTTTGGCGCAGAAATGTTTAATTGGGGTTGCTTGATGAATGATGCATATAAGAATACTCCTCCAAATCCGCATGTCCATTGGCATTTAAGACCAAGATATAACTATCCAGTAAAATTTTCAGGAATTACATTTAATGATACGGAATTTGCGCATCACTATACGAGAACAGAACACTTAACAGTATCTTCTAAAGTAAGAAAAGAAATAATATCTGAAATAAAAAAATATCTATAAGATATCCTATTTAATAATTATCTTCAATATTTCTTCAGATTTATCGACAGAAAAGTCCACTATATTCTTGTAGTCGGTGCCTGAAACTCCCCATGTGACATAAATCGTTTTTGCCTTGACTGCTTTTCCAGACAAGATATCTTCTTCTTTATCTCCAATCATGAAATCTGCTCCATCTAAATTCTTTTTAGCCATTTCAACGACGTCTCTTTTAGAATATTTTAAATCGGGAGTATTACCATAAACTTTTTCAAAATACATTTCCATATTTAATATCTTCAAAGAATGTTTTATCAAATCCGACCTTAATGTAGATGCGATTGCAAGTTTATGACCTTTTGCATGTAATTTTTTGATTACATCAAGCATTCCATCATACAATATTTTATTTCTCATTTCATGCGTTACACCAAGATAATGCAGTTTGAATATGTCCGTCATAATTGTGGTTAATTCTTTATCTTCTACAATTCCAGTATATTTAGAAATAAGTTGTTTTGTTAATTTGTAATGATCGTCGTGCTTTTGAGCTTCTTTTAACCATTTAGGATCCACCGATTCTCCAAGAGTCTTAAACCGTCTCATTGCTGCTTCTCTTGCAACATCAGGTTTTGCAATAGTTCCATCCCAATCAAATATTATTTTTGCCATACTGTTAGATTTGGTTTGTAATTAAAAACCTTACGATTTTAGTAAAATATTTATATGGTTAGAATAATATACATTTATGGACAAGTTATGGTTTTGGTATATTATATTGACTCCTCTTGTTCTAATTGTGTGGTATTTATTAAGAAAGAAATTAGAAAAAGAGAGAGAATCATATACCACGTTTTTTGTGGTTATTACTTTATTAGTTACTAGTTTTTTGACGGTTTTGACTATAACTAATCAAAATGCGCAATTTCAAACCCAATTTCAATTACAAAATCAACAGTATTTAGATGATAATCGTCCACAAGTTTTCTTTTTATACACGAATTTTACGGATGAACACACTGTTACTATACCTCTGTTTAACTCCGGAAAACTACCTGCTAGAATAGAACATTCATATTTTACTATATTTGTTAACAGAACATTTTATAAACTATTAGATGTTAGTCCGGATAATCGTTTTGTGTTGTTTCCTAATCAGGCTTTTTTCAATAATTTTTTTTATATCAATAAAACTATTTATCCTGCTATTAAATCAGATAAAGGATTTTATATTAACATAACTACATATTATTATTCCATAACTGATATACAGAAAAAGAATCTATTTTATTACACTGCGATATATTATTTTCCACTAAACGTTAGCAATGCTGACAACAATTTAGAAGGGAGTATTGCTCTTGATATGCCATATTTATACTCTAACTATGCGCAGTGATTCTACTTATCTCCATAAACATCTTTATTCTATCTTTATTTTATCGCCGTATGCTTCTTCGACAAGATGTTCTTTGCCTTTGAATTTATGTCTTATTGGTTTCAATAATTTTTCAATTTCTATTGCGACTCCTGCTTTCAAATCCATTGGATGCAATTTTTTATTCACGAATGCATCATGTAATTCTTCCTTATTCTTGAAGTGTAATGGTCCGCC
>Ga0265322_10000413_pt1 | contig 17485 bp, 28 predicted proteins | sample 41222metaG_FD_193584 | JGI IMG/M metagenome (GOLD analysis project Ga0265322, IMG submission 193584) | Rhizosphere microbial communities from Carex aquatilis grown in University of Washington, Seatle, WA, United States - 4-12-22 metaG | ecosystem: Host-associated > Plants > Roots > Rhizosphere...
ACGCGTACCTGACCGGCGCGAACCTGACCGGCGCGAACCTGACCCGCGCGTACCTGGCCGGCGCGTACCTGGCCGACGCGAACCTGACCGACGCGAAGATCCACGAGGGCGCTTCGCTGCCAGCCGGATGGGTTCGCGGCGATTCAGGAATCATCACGAGAAAGCCATGAGCACCCAACGGACCTATCAACTCAAGCACAAGGCTCTCGGCCTTTGCACGCTCTGCCCCCGGCGCGCTGTGAACGCGAGCCACTGCGCGAAACACCGGGATGCCGCGCGGGCACGGGCCAAGACAGCGTGGAGGGTCAAGCATCCGCATTCGATGATGAAGAAGTGTCACAAGTGCGGGAAGCTCGGCCACTATGCGAAGACCTGCGTGAAGAAGGGAGCGACGACGAAATGACGAACAGAGAACGACTGAACAAGGCGGAGCGCGACGAGCTGGCCCGCAAGCTCGAAGGCGCGAAGGCCGAGGGTCGGCGGGAAGCGTTCCGGGAGGCATTTCGCGAGGCAGGCGTTGTCCCGCTTGCCTGCGCTGAAGGGTTCATCGCGTGGCTGCGGAAAGCGGCCGGCCGATGAGCTGCTCAACTTGTGGCGCTACCGGCGGCAGGTGTCGATGCAGCGAAAATGATCTGCGCGACGTCCGCGACCGCATCGACCGGGCGTGCCGGGTCGTGATGGCGCTGGCCACACTTGAGGCCACGTTGGGGTATGAGCTGGAGGAGGGCAAGGCACGGGCCGAGCTGGATGTCTCAGAAGACGAAATCGTCGCCCTTCGTGCCCGCGAGCGCGAACTACTGGCCAGGCCGGTGGATGGGCGAGTGTCCGTAGCTGCGGCGGTAGACGCAATAGAGGAAGCCCGCGCTGAAGGCATCGCGCAGGGTAGGCGGGAACTTGCCGAGAACGCGCTGACAGAGAGATTCTGTCACGGGTTCGAGTCTGGGTGGGAGTTACTATGCGCGGAGGCCGCCAAGTGACCCGCTGGCTTTGGCGCTGGTGCGGCTACGAGCCCCGCGACCTGTTCTGGCTGGTGGTGTTGGCTGGGCTGATCTTTTCGTGCGCGTTCGTTCCGAAATGCTGAAAGGGGAATCATGGCCTACCAAAAACTAGTGACGAGACGTCAGATAATCCTTGGCGTCGCGAGGCGCTGGAATGCGCAATATCGCGATGACATTGCTAAGAAGTCCGTATCCTATGGCCCAGACAAGGGGCTAATCTATAAGAAGCTCCTCCGGCTTGACCTGTCCACGTGTACGGCGGACGATGTCGACGTCGTGATCGGGAATCACGCATGGACTATGATCATTTGCGATGGATGCGACAAGGATGTCGAGGCAGCCGTTAGGGTGGGGGACGAGCCCGACTACGAATCTTCAACCGCCACACTATGCGAGGCATGCCTGCGGGCGGCGCTGGGGCTTCTGGTGGATTGACCATGAACACATTCGCCCTTCTCCTTGCCCTCGGCTGCTCACCAAGCGGCGCTGCTCAATACGCCCCACATTTGGCGTACTGGGCGCCCCGCTACGTCGTAGACGAGGACATTGCCGCCGCAGTTCTGTCGCGAGAAAGTCATTGCCGCCCGTGGGTGCAGAGCCGCGCCGGTGACCACGGTGGCTGGCAACTCAGGCCGGGGGCGGCCACCCTGGGTAAGCGCACCTACACCGAGGAGCAACTGCACACGCCGAGCATTTCGACGGTGCTAGCCCTGCGCTGGCTGGCCATCGGTCGGGAGAAGTGCGGTCCCTTGCTGATGTTGGGCTGGTACGGTAGCGGGAAGTGCAAGCCGACCAAGTATGCCAAGCGAATCAAGGCAAAGCTGGCGCGGGCCAAGCGGCAGTGCCGGCAGATTGTCGCGGCGGTGGCCGCGGAAGGGAAGTCATGACGAAGGCACAACGGGCGGACGCGCTGCTGTGGGCGGCGAAGTGGTGGCAGAACGAAAGACCCCGCCCCGGCGCGAGGACAAGCAAGGCTTCGTCATTCTCCGAGGTGGCGTGGGACGTTAGCACCGATGACATTCCATGGCCGAAGAGTCTATGGCTCAACTCGGCGTCCACGGCCCTGACCGAAGTCGGCGCGCTCGGTTTTCGCATCGAAGGCGCCGAGGTCTGGGACCGCAAGCGCAAGATTTGGAGGGAGCAATGAGTTCGTTCAACCTCCGGCGCCCGACGAAAAAGCTGAATCCGTCAGTCGGTCGGCATGTTGTCATCGCCTTGTCAGGTCCGCCAGTTATGACCGTCCTTGACGATGCTGAATACTGTGACCTCCTGATGCGAGAGTCGCGAAGGCGTTCTGATGAAGTTAGGGCCGGGGTGTGGAATCATTCACGCAGAGATCAAGACGACGTGGACGACGCGATGGAAGAAGTTGCATGGCGGGAGGTCAGATGATGAGGCGCTTTCTTGAAAAGTTGAGTTGGTGGCGGTTTTCCATATATTTTGATCTCGGATGTTTATGGCAGGCCGGGTGCCGCAGGCTGCTCGGGAGAAGTCACATTAGATGGTGGTAGAGTGAGCAAACACATGATTGAAAACGGCCCACTCGGCGCAACCGCCGAGGCGCATCTAGCGATAGAGGACGCCGTGCGGGCGTTGAAGCCGGGTGCTCACCATGATTTGCCGCTGGCGATTGCGCTGCAATTCTATCCAGGAGATCAGGTAGAGGCGTTGCGACTTGCGTGCTTTCTGGCTGACCTGGAACCAGAGTACAGAGATGACGTGCTGCTAATTTTTGCAGAGCGCTTCGATGTTCAGCAGAGCGCCGAGCTGTCGGAGGCCATTCGCCATTGCGCGCAGAAATTCCCAGTCACGCAGTTAAGGAGTGCTCGCCGCGAGACCGGTCACCCGGACGGGTGTTTCGGACTGTTCGCTGGCATCGCGGACTTGTGCTATCGCAACTACTGCCACATTTGGCCGTGGGCGAACGTGTTCTTCTGCGAGGCAGACGGCGTTCCGTTGCGGTGGGATTGGATCGATGTGCTGAAGCGGGCACATGCTGCAAATCTGGCGCAGGGCAAGCGCATTACAGGCGCATTCATGGCTGCTCACGGCGGTCATATCAACGGGACGCATGTTGAGCACTGTTCATTTTGGGGAGCAAATCCAGAAATGCACATCTGTCGTCGCGGGTGTGCGTGGGATTTGTTTCATGCGCGGTCGATGTTACCGGAGCTTGGGCCAGCGCCTGGCATCTCGAACCTATACGGCGCGCAGGCCATCAGCCCGAGCGTGTTCCGCACGCTAGCCAATGAGTGTGGCCATGCCTGGCTATCAAGCGTGAAGGACGATAGCGCGTGGAAATGCGCGCAGGCGCTTCTACCACACATGGATGCCCGCAGACCACGAAGGCGCAAAGGTTCAGAGAAAAGCGATGGAGGACACGATGAGAATACTGACTGACCTTTTCTTGACTACGTACCCGCAGGACTACGATTGGCTACCGTACCTATTCCGCTCCATCGTCCACAACGTCAGCGGGTACGACCGGCTGATCGTGGTCATCGAGGAAGGACACGAGCCGCCATTGGAGATTCTCCGAGAGCATGGCCCGCGTCGCTGGTCAATCGAGCGATGTCGGCGCTACGAGGGGACAGACTTTCCCGGCTACACTGGGCAGGCCATTGAGAAACTACGGGCGTGGGAGTACAGCAACGCCGACCGCGTGCTCATTGTCGACAGCGACTGTGTGTTCACGCGCCCAGTGGATTTGCTGACAGACCCGGCGGCTAGTATCGAGAAGCCGATTATCCTGCGGCGCCCGTGGAAAGAAGCCGGAGACGCGAATTGTTGGCATGACTCAACCGCGGAGCTTCTTAGATTTGAGCCACCATACGAGACGATGTGCCGTCACCCGTTCATCTTCCCAACGTGGATGCTGCATCAGCTATGGGAGCACATGGGTGGAGAGGAAAGGTTGCTGCAGCACAAGACTTTGAGCGACTTCAACCTAATGGGGAATTTCGCGCTGGTGAAACATCCAGAGCTGTTCACCCCGTTGCATTGGCAGGGGCCAGTCGACAACCACACAGAAACAGCCGGAGCGTTTGTCGGGGATGGTGCGCCGCCTGAGTGGGTGCATCAGTTCTGGAGCCATCACCGGCCGAACCATCCAGACGTTCAGAACGCTCTAGGGAAGCTGGGGCTGCTGTGACCAGAATCAAGTGCAAGCTCGACGCGCCCGATGGGTTGGTCGTGCAACAGCATGAGTTGGAAGACTCCTGGCTGGTATCGCTATGGGCGAAGATGCCGAACAACGAAGAGGTGCAGGCGTTTGCGCGCAAGCTGTCACCTGAGTGCGAGTTGGTGCTGGAGATACCGGATGCGGAGTAGCAAGCGGTCCAAGCGTGACAGGAAACGGCGCAAGAACAACCAGCGCGTGAAGTTTGGCGAGCCGTTCACCCAGGAGTGGTACGAGAGCGTCCTGGCGGTTGAACTTGAACGGCTTGCAAAGAAGATTGGGGGGGAGTTCAGATCTGGCTCCCGCTGAATCTTGGTAGACCAAACATGGAGCGCTTTCGGGCGAATCCTGTCAAGAAGTTTCGTCTTTCTCGTCGGTGAGCGGTTGGCCTGGATTGCATAGCGAAGCAAGCTTTCTAGGTTATTTGTTCGCGAATCCCGTAACGGCGCTTGCAAATGCCGCTTTGCTCAACCGTACACACTGTGGACATATTTGCGTTAGAGAACGTTGGGCTTGACTTTTGGGGTGGGAACGCCGACGCTTGAAGACGTCGCGGGCGCGCGTGCGCGCACGTGAAACAAGGTCAATGATTTTACCCATCGCGATTCTGGCTCCTGACCCGAAGAATCCTCGGCGCATGCCGGATGGATCGGCGGCTGGCCTGGCCATCTCGCTGGAGACATTCGGCGCGCTCGATATCGTGTTCAACGACGAGACGGGCGAGTTGGTCAGTGGCCATCAGCGCGTAGCCCAGCTTAAGGCGGCCGGCGCAGCCGAGGTAGTGCGCGACGGCGACTGGGGCCACATCGTTCACCCCAAGACCGGCGAGCGCTTCCCCGTGCGGTTCGTGAAGTGGGACGCGACGAAGCAGAGCATGGCGAACCTGGTGGCGAACAACCCGCACCTGCAAGGCGAATTCACCGAGGACGTCATCGCGCAGGCCCGCTCATTGGAAGACGAGGCGCACTTCGCGGAGTTGCAGCTCGACAAGCTGGTGGCGGAGGAAGAGGCGAAGCTGGGCGAGGCTGAGTCGGGCGGAGATGGGGGTGAACAAAGCGGCGACCTGTTTTCCGTGTTCTCGAAGGAGCGCATTGTCGAGGAGTCACTAGCCTACTTTCGCGCGAAGGGGTTCGATGCTTGTTGTCGGTTTCCGCCGCTGCATGTCGCGATGCAAATGATAAACAAGCTCGCGCAGGCACAAGGGGACGACCTTTGCGGCGTTCAGGCCATGCAGGCTGCCGATAGGTTCCACCCGAGGCGTTTCGATGTCGTGGCGGGCGGAGGCAAGACCGCACGCGAGGGGTTCGACGATGACACCATCCTGGGCCATGCCATCGAATGGAGCGTGAGAACCGGCGTCCTGGTGGGTGAGCAATGGCCAGGGAAGTTGGCCATTGCTCACGGCACGCAGATAGCGAATAATTTCCGTCCTGGCTTCGCGTCCTACCTCTACCGCAAGTATTGTCCGCCCGGCGGGACCGTGCTAGACAGTTCAGCGGGATGGGGTGGGCGAATCGTCGGAGCGTTAGCCTCTGGCGTGGTTGGCCACTACATCGGCGTTGATCCAGCAGTGGAGACGCAGGCGGGGAATCAAGCCATGATTGACGCCTTCGGGATAGGCGACCGCTTCCGGCTGATTGTCGACGCAGCGGAAGACGTGGACTTGAAGGCAGAAGGTCTACTTGGCGAGTGCGACTTCGCGTTCACTTCGCCGCCGTATTTCTCAGTCGAGCGCTACAGTGACGACGCCAAGCAGAGCTTCAAACGGTACGACACCCCGAATAAATGGCGGGATGGTTTTCTGTTTCCTCTTCTGCGCCAGCACTTCTTGGCCCTCAAACCAGATTCTTACAACGTCGTGAACATCGACGACGTGAGGGTGCCGAAGTTCGGCGATGTTCCCTTGATTCAGTGGACAAAGGACGCTGCTAGCGCCGCGGGCTTCGAGTTCATCGGCAACGAAAAGAGCCTTGGACTAGGCAGCGCTGACGCCGGCCAGGGCGACGAGAACGTCAGCGACGAACCCGTGATGGTATTCCGAAAGGCGGTGCGTGCCGATGTCTAACAACTCTCCCGGAACCCGCGTTGTCGAGGAGCGACGGCAGGTGATCATAGATTTCCTGAACGGCAAGTCTGCTGAGAAGGACAAATCACGAATTGAGCGAGTCTTGCAGGCCGCCTATTTGAACAGCCTCGCCCCAAAGGGGGCACAAGATCGCCAATTCCTCACCGCCGAATATCAAAGGATTCCTCGTGAGGACCATCCAGCGAAGACGATGGATATACGGGAAATCATCGAAGCTGGCGTGCAAGCTCTCGGCGAGACGATGGGAATGTTGCAGGACATGCCACTATCCCAGCGGCTTGACGTTGTATATCTCAAGGGCCTCACGGCCTGCACCCGTGCCGCCGTGGAAATTGCGAAGGACCAGCGCGATGCTGCGGACTTCCTGGCGCGCCAGAGGCTAGACGATGCGTCGCTAAACAAGCTGCTACGCGAGCACCTGGCCAAGATGCCGCCCGAGCAGCTAGCGGAACTGCTACCTCGGTTCGGCGATACGATGTCAACGGAGAAGCGCGCGTGAACGAATCAGATCGAGAGAAGGGGCGCCGAGAGGCGTTTGCGTTGGTGGTGTCTCATATACGGCAATTCCGCGAGCGGCGCGAGGTCAGTGGGGTTGCGTGGGTGGCGACCGATGCCGACGTTGAGCTGATTCAGCTCGTGGAAATGTGCGGGGCAGAGCGTGAGTGACGACTTCGCCATCCGCCCGGCCGCCCCCGACGACATGGCGTTTGTGATTGACGCTTGGCTTGAGGGCTACTGGATGGATGGCCCGTTCTCGCTCGTGATGCCAAAGTCCACGTGGTGGCCGCGCTGGCATCGCGTGATCGAGAATATCTTGGCCGACGAACGAACCCGCACGGTCATTGCGTGCCTGGGAGAGCGGCCGGACCAGCTGATGGGCTTTGCGTGCAGTAGGCCCCCGGACATCCTGCACTGGGTGTACGTCAAGCAGGCGTTTCGTGGGAATGGAATTGCGCGTGAGCTACTACACGCGAGGCTGGGGCGTGCCTTTTGTAGTCACTGGTCAGACGCTGCCTCTGGGGTGGCGCAGAGATTCGGATTGTCCTACGACCCGCGCATCATCAAGGAATATCAACCATGATCCAAGTCAAGTCGATCCGCTGGGGTGCCAACGTGGAGCTACGCGGGCGAGAATCGCAGCGCAGGCTCGAGGGCGATGGCATCCTGTACGACGAGCACACCGGTAACGTCGAGGTTGACGACGGTGGATGTCGGGCTATCGTGGTACCCCCGCAGGGGACGGTGATTGTGGTGCATGCGACGCGAGACCTAGCTACCCTCGCGGCGTCCAGGGCGCAGGTCGGTGGATGCGCTTCCTACGCTTGCGACCTCACACGTATTCCAGGAAGCAAGTTCTGCGCGATGCACGCGCAACCACCCGAATCGAAATCAGCCAATGAATCCCCTCGAAGTCCAACTAGCGCTGACCCTCCGCCAGCGGGCCCAATCAAAGCGCGCCGCTGAGTTCAGCGCTGAGGCCATTTGCTTCGACGAGCAGCGGGCCTGGGTTCGTGACACCTCTCCGTTTGCTGTAGCCTGTACGACCCGCCGAAGCGGGAAGACCTTCGGCGATGGGACGGCGCTGCTTGAGACCGCCACGAAAGAGGCGGGCACCACGTGCATCTACGCGGCGCAGACCCGCGGCGTTGCAGAGGAACTGATGTGGCGGCATCTCAAGACAGAAAATGAAGCCTATTCCCTCGGCGGCGTCACCAACGAAAGCCGCCTGATTCTCACGCTGCCGAACGGTAGCCGCATCAGGCTTGGCGGCGCCAAGGACCGCAAGGAGGCAGACAAGTTCCGTGGTGTCAGCAAGGTCAAGCTGGCCATCGTCGATGAGGCGCAGAACTTTCGCTCGTCGGTGCTCAGCTACCTAATCGACGACATCCTTGAGCCGGCCATGCTCGATGTGAACGGGCGCATGCGGCTGTCAGGCACGCCTGGGCCGCTGGCGGCTGGTTACTTTCACGACGCCTGCCACAATCCGAACATTCCGCGGTACTTCTGGACGCTCCACCAGAACAAGCATCTCGGGATGGACCCGCAAGTGTTCCTGAAGCGCATTCGTGAGCGACGCAACATCACCGAGGAAGACCCGACGTATCAGCGAGAGTACCTGGGCCGATGGGTGCGTGACGAGAACGTGCTGGTGTTTCGTTACTGCCCATCGGCCGAGTACGAAGAGCTGCCGACTGGCGCGAAGCCATGGAACTATTGCATAGGCGTTGATCTTGGCTTTGAAGATCGCGACGCCATCGCGGTAGGTGGCTGGCGCACGGGTGAGCGCACCGTCTACCTCATCGAGGAGCACCAGGCACCCAAGCAGACGATCACGAAACTGGCCGAACAGGTTGCGCCGTTGGTCGAGAAGTACAGGCCGCGCAAGAGCGTGTGGGACTTCGGCGGGTTGGGTAAGAAGATAGCCGAGGAGGTGCGTAGTCGCTGGCCCATGCCAGTAGAGGCCGCTGACAAGACTCGAAAACTAGAGCACATCGAACTCCTCAACGGCGCGATGCTGGCTGGGGCATTCAAGGCGCGCAAGGGTGGCCCATTCGCCGAAGACTGCGGGCTCGTTCAGTGGGACCAGGACGCGCGCGCGAAGGGCATCCGCAAGGTGGCGGACGACTACCACAGCGACATCACAGACGCGGTCCTGTACATGTACCGGGCGTGCCGGGCGTTCATGGAGCCAGAGCCAGAAGCACACGACCCCAACTACCGCGAGCCCAGTGAGTTCATGCTGAAGCAGCTGGCCGAGCAGAAGCGGCTCAGGGGGAGAGACCCGCTAGGGCTTGCACTTGGCTTCGATGACTGACAAGGGCGGCCCACAGCATAGAACCTGCCGGTGTGAGGGAATTTTTTCTCATGGCCGCTTCCCTTCTGCGTGGGCTGCGATAGCCTTCGGGATTGAGGCGATCATCGTGTCGAGTACGTCGCATACATAGTCAAGATTCCCGATCTCGAACGCGCGGTTTCCGGCAATGCGAACAACACGCTGAAGGCGGTGCCACTTTTTTCTGATTGGTGGCCGTCGGTTGTTATTCTGCTCCTCAGAAGTGGCCCACCGACAGTTTCTTGGTTCGTAGTTGCCGTCGTTGTTCGGGTAGCGATCAAGGCTCTTGCCAGGCGGACGCGTGCCCATGTCGGCTAGGAAGTTCTCGAAAGTGCGCCAGCGCTCGCAGACGGCAATCCCCCGTGAACCATAGTATTCCCATGCCCATCCTCTCTTAGATCGCGTTCTGCAAAGCATGTTTGCCCAGCAGCGATATTCGGGGGAATCGCGGACTAGTGTTGCCATCGATGTCACGGTGTCTTGCCGTCTGCCGTCCGCTTTGCCAGTTGCTGCGTGAGATAGGCCACGGTTCCGCGCTGGACCGTGAGCCCGCCGGCCGCTCGTTCAAGGGCATGGCGGGAGAGCCCTAGAAACTTCCGCGCTTGCTCTATGCCGACTGCCTCCATGAGGGCGCTAGCGTGCTGGCGTTGTTCTGACGGGAGCGTTTCGCAGTTTTTCCGCTTCATAGATTTCGACACTATCACATACGACATGCGACATGCAACCAAAGAAATGCCAAGCGCGATAAGGAGTACGTGCATGTCCTGCGCGGTTTGCCCTACCATGGGGGCATGACCGCAGGTCGACTCCGGGCTCTCCTGACGATTTTGCGATCTAATGGCGTCACAGAATTTAGCGGCATCGACGGCAAGGGCACGGTTTCGATCAAGCTAGCCGATGCGCGCGCGCCGCTCCCAATGGTGAAGGGCAAGGGTGCCAAGCCTGAACCGCCGTTTTCCGAGGCTGAGCGCGTGATGCAGCAACTTCAGACGCCCGAGGCCGCCGACATGCTGAAGAAGATCGGCGTTCCGGCTGAGACGATGGCTGAGGTGCTGGTGGGGCTTAGCTGATGGCGCGGAAGCTGAAAATCCCTGGCCGCCTCACGTATCGGATGCCCCATTCGACCGGCACGACTGCCGCCAATGGCGACGCCATGGGGAATCATGGCCGATGGTGGGACATCAAGGACGAAGACAAGGCCCGCGCATGTGCGCTCGATTGCTGGCGGCTGCTGATTTCCTGCCACACCACCCGGCTGCTGAAGGATGCGCTCCACCAGGCACTTTACGACGGTGAGCCGCCCTATTGGCTTGGTTCGATGGTGCCTGGATCGCCGCTGCTCTATCAGGCGTCAAGCACCATCGACGGCTACACGAAGGCGCGCGCGAACGTGATTCGTCGGTGTGTCGACACTGCGGCGTCGATGATCGCGAAAAACGTGGTTCAGATTTCCTGCCTGACGGATGGCGGTTCATGGCGACTCCAGAAGAAAGCTCGGCAGCGCAGCAAGTTCATCAACGGGATACTCCGCGAGATGGATTTCCACACCGAGCAGCAATGGGCGTTCGTCGATGGAATGCTGACCCGTTCCGGTGGCATGGTAAAGTTGTGGATCGACCGGGAGAACAAGACGATCCGCTGCGGGCGCCGGCACTGCACCAACTTTGCTTGGAATGAAGCTGAGGGACGCAATCTACGAAACCTCTACGAATGTACACCTACCAGCCGCGATGAACTGCGGTTGCAGTTCCCCAGATACGCCAAGGAAATCGACGCAGCGAAGGCGTCGGAATATCGAGCCAACCAGGCATACAAGCGACTCCAGGCAAACGACACCATCGCCGACATGGTCGACCTGTACGACTGCTATCACCTCGGCATCAGCGCCGAGAAGCCAGGCCGCAGAATTCTCGCCCTGAACAACGTCACGCTGATCGATGAGCCGTGGAAGCTGAGCAAGTTCCCCTATCCGCGTTTCTGCTGGGACAACGCTGATACTGGCTGGCAGGGGCGACCCGCGAGCGACACCCTGATCGGGTATCACTACGAGGTCGGAAAGACGATGCGGAAGATTGCACGCGGGCAGAGTCTCGCGTGCGTGCCGCGCGTGTCGATTGAGTTGGGTAGTGAAGTCCAGGAAGATGAGTTGACGAACGAAATCGGCGGTGTCATGCACCACAGGGGAAACCCGCCGGTGTTTGGCACCGCCAGCGCATTCCCGCCAGAGGTGTATCACTATCTCGACTGGCTGATCGAACAGGCGATGGCCGACGTCGGGATCAACCAAATGCAGAGCCAGGGCCAGAAGCCGGCCGGGCTGGATGCTGGTGTGGCGCTCCGAGAGTACAACGACATCGCGAACACTCGCCAGGTGCCGAAGGGGCAGCGACTTGAACGCCAGACCGAAGACGCGGCAGAAATCATCATGTACCTTGGCAGCCAACTAGCCGAGGAGGACGCGACATTTGCTATCCAGGCCCTTGGCGCCGGTTCCTACGACCGTATCAAGTGGTCCGAAGTCAACGGCGACGACGGCGACATCCGCATCCACAGCGACCCCGTGAGTGCGCTACCGTCGACCACGGCGGGTAAAATCCAGACCGTTACGGACCTGATCAAGGGCGGACTTTTGCCGCCTGAGGAAGTGCAGGGCGGGCTCGCGCTGAAGCTGCTGAACTTCCCAGACCTGGAGAAGGTCATCACGATGGAGACGGCCAACCGAGAGCTGGCCGAGATGCAGGTTGACCTCGCGCTGTACGAGGGAAAGTATCTGGCGCCCGAGCCCTACCAGTCGAGCGCCGGTCTGAAGATGCTTAAGACGCTGGCGTGCCGCCAGTATTTCGTGGCTCTCGGTCTCGACGATGTGCCCGAGAAGAACATGAATCTTCTGCGGCGTCTCATGTCCGAGGCGGACAACCTCGACCAGCGGCTACAGGCGCCGGCCCAGGTGCCGGCCATTGACCAGCCGATTGCTACGCCACCGCCGCCAGCGCGCCCGCTACTCGAACAGTCGGCCATCGCTCCGCCCCTGGTGCCTAACCGAGGCGTACCGGGCGGGGAGCCGATGCCGGGGCCGATGCCCCCGGGAGGGCCGCAATGAGGTTGCGCCCGTCATTCTGGTTTCGTTGGGGTTCTCCCCTCATGGTGAACGGCGTGGAGTGTAACAAGCCTAGGCCGGCCGCGCTGACAGAGGAAGAGCGCGCCACACTCCGCGCCGGGTTCACCATGTGCGGGATGGAAGCGGCGGGCGAATTCAAGGAAAGCGACGATGCCGAATAACCAACACCGCATGAGCACCACCATCCACTCGCGTCCCATCACGCCCGAGTACGCCAAGGGCTGGGAGTGGACATTTGGGAGAACCCCCAAAAAGAAAGATCCAAACCCGATGGTGATCACAGGGGTGAATCGCCGAACGAAAACAATAACGCTGAGGAGCACCAATAATGGCTGACCCGACCGCACCCGCCGCCCAAGCAACGACCGCGGCGACCGCACCGACCACCGAAGCCGCGCCCATCGCGGCCATTTCACCCGATGCCGCGGCATCGGCAAAAGACGGAATTGCATCACGCGGCGAGCGCCCCAGTCACCAGCTGATGGACCGGCCGGCGCCGCCCCGCCTGCGCGCACGCCCCGACGGTCTAGCCCGCGCCGCAGAGGCGATGAAAGCTCAGATGGCAGCCAAGGCCGCGGAAGCGCCAAAGACCGAGCCTGCGAAGGATGGCTCGGTCAAGGATGCGCCCGCCGCTGATGTCGCGAAGACCGAACCGGCCGCCGAGCCCAAACCGACCGAATCCACCAAGGAACCCGCAAAAGAGCCGCCTAAGGTCGACCCGAAGGCCGAGGAGAAGCAGCAACGCCTTTCCCGTGGTCTGGCCATCATCGCCGAGCGCGAAGAGAAGGTGCGGGCGCGCGAGAAGTCCATCCAGGCGCAGCTCGCACAGCTGGAGGCCAGGGCGAGGGACGCCACGGAAGACCCAGACGTCAAGTTCACCAAAACTCTCAAGGAAGCGTTGGCGAAGGGCGGGAAGGCCGCGGTCCTTCAGGCGCTCGGCATCGACCTACGTAGCGGGATTGAAGAGCTTTCGCGCCAGTATCAAGACCCCACGCCCGAGGACATCGCACGCAAGATTGCCCAGGAAGAGTTGGCGAAGCACACCAAGACGCTGGCTGAACAGGCGGCGGTCGAGAAGACCGAGTCGGAGGAGCGCGAGAAGGCACGCATCACGGTCGCTCGGCAAGAGTTCGGCAGCAAGATTGAGACGGCGTTTGCGGCGGCATCCGATGATTTTCCCTGCATCGTGGCCCGCAAGATCACACCTGAGCAGGTCGTGGACTTCGCCGCCTACCTGGAAACGCAGAACGGCGGCAAGACCCCGACGGCCGCCGAGGCATTGAAGGAGCTGGAAAAGCGCCTCGATGCCGAATACGAAGACATCGCCAAACGAAAAGCGGCCAAGACAAAGGCCGCGGAACCTGTTAAGGTAGAACCAGCGAAACCGTTGACGGCACCGGCCGCCACCGAGACCGCATCGAAGCCAGCAGCGAAACCGGCAGAGCAACGAAGCCGGGAGAGAGGGCCGGTCGCTCCTGATCCGAATCGTCGACCGAAAGGTGCGAAGATATCGGCACTGGACCGCGCGGCTCTCGCAATGAAGAACCTAGGCATCTCCTAATAATCTCGGCCGCAAGGCACCCGAAGCACGCAGCAGTTACGGCGAAGCAACGAAGCCGGAGTGAATCCCCATGACCCCCACTCAGGAGCTACGCCATGACATTCGACGCAACCGCTGCTGCAAACGTCCTCAAGCAGACCTATCCTGACAGTATTGTTCCCATCGACTACGCGCGGGCCAAGACGCTCGCGCTGCTCAAGAAGTCGAAGGGGACCATTGTTTCCGGCCCATTCGGTGCCGGATTCGTTCAGCCGCTGAAGTACGGCAACCCGCAGGCCGGGTCCGCCACGTACGCAACCGGCTACAACCAGGCAGCGACTGAATCCAGTCGTTACAGCCAGTGGTTCTTGACTCCGGGCGAGCTTTTCCAGTTCGCACGAGTGTCTGGAAAGGTGACTCGTATCGCGGAGGGAACCGGCTCCTTCGTCAACGCGATGGTGTCCGAAATCGAGAACGCCCGCAACGCGCTCACGAGGCTGGACGAGATGGCGTTGGGCGGGGACGGCTCGGGCTCGTTCGCGCAGATCGGCTCCGTGTCGACCGTGACGATCACGCTGAAAAAAGTGTCGCAGGCGCGCTTCTTCGAAATTGGCCAGTCGCTCTGCGCCGGCACCACTCTCCTGAGCGGCGGTTTGAAGAACACCGGGACCGCCATCAAGATCACGAAGGTGGATGCGGCGGCCGGAACCCTCACGATGGCAAGCGATGTCACGGTGAATACCGCATGGGCGGCCAGCGACTACCTGTTCCGTGCTGGCGATGTCGGGGCATCGGTCGCGACGTACCTGTGGCCGGTGGGCTTTGCCGGATTCGTGCCTGTGGCGACTCCAACGGGATCGCTTTTCACGGTCGACCAGACACTCTCTGTCCGCACCGGTGGAAACCGACGCGATGGCAGCAAGAGCGGCAACATTGAAGAGGCGTTGCTCGACCTGTCGAGCGATATCGACAGCCAGGGCGGCATCACCACCCATTGCGTGATGGGCACCAAGACCATGAACAAGCTCGTCAAGAGCATGCTCAACAAGACGTACTTCGACGTCGAGGACGCCGACGGCGCGCCCCTCGGGTTCCGCGCTGTTCTGCTGGCAGGTGCTTCGGGAGACATGCTGTGTTACTCGGATGGGGCGTTCCCGGAAGAGGTCGCGTGGCAGTTTAGCATCGATGACGTCGGCATCATCCACACCGGCAAGGATCTGATCATGTTGGAGGAGAAGGACGGCCTGCAATTCCGCGAGGTCGCCGGCTCCGATGACTGGATGGCCCGCCTGGTCAGCTCGTGGCAGTTCCATTGCGATGCTCCAGGTCACGCTGGCGTGGTCAACAACCTGTAACGCCCGGCCAATCGGGAAAGGAAACGAGCAACCATGTCGACCATATTCAATCGACTCTTTCAGCCGGTCAGGGGTGTCAACCGTTCTGGGATGGCGCTGATGACTGGATCCTTCACCGTCGGGAGTTCCGGCGCAGTCTCGGCCACCAACCTTGACTGCCCGGGCTTCACGGTCACGAAGGAATCACAAGCCGGCCTCTACACGATCCAACTCGTGGCAACGGACGGCACAACGGCGGCGTCTGCCTGTCAAGCAGTTGACAGTTCCAGCACCGCTACCTATCCTTGGGCGTTCCAGGCCATCAACGCCACGGTCATCAGTGCCGTTGCGGCCGGTACTCCTCTCACGACCAGCAGCGCGATTCTGTACGCTGTTAGGACATACAACGGGGTGGATGGGCACTTTGCCATCCAGTTCTTTAAGACCGTGACGAGCGGCAGCGACGAAACGCACGTGGACTGCAACATCGAGAGCGGCGGTATCGTGCTCATCAGCTTCATGGTCAAGCTCTCCAGCGTGACGCCATGAAAGAGGACGATGCGGGGCTCAAGGACGCCATCGAGGCGTTCTGGGAGGCCCAGAAGAAAGATGACTCGGACGCGGGCGTGGAGGCGTTTCGGGACATGTGGCGTCTCGTCGACGATGACAGCGGGGAGGAAGAGGGCGAGGGAGAAACAGAAAAGCCCGGCAAGAGCTTGGGGAAGCCACTGGCGGCCCTGATCATTGCCAAGAAGGGTAAGTAGCCTAGGGCCGGGGGCGGCCAACAACTGCCCCCGGCGTTTCAAATGTTCGACGCCATCACCCCACAAGCCATCATCGACGACGTCAACGCGTTGACGGACAACGACGGGTATTCGCTGATCAGCACCGCGCAGTACATCGCGTGGATGAACAACGAGATGTCGACGGCGTGGCAGTGGGGCATGCGGTGTAATCGCGACGCCTTCACGTCCAACAAAGAAGGCCAGATCACATCGCCAGCCAACTACATTTCGATCACCGCCACTGCGCCAACGGGGCTGGGCGTGACGGATTTTCTCAGCGTGCGCGGGGTAGATTTGAAGCTCGGCGACCAAGCCTACAAGAAGATCCGCCCGTGGAACTTCGTGACCCGAGACCGGCTCATCATGCTTTCATATCGGGCCATCGGCGAAAATCTTTGGCTGATGCCGCCGCAGTATTCTTCGCTCTATCCGTTCCGCCTCTGGTACATCACGAAGGCGCCCGCTGCGGCCGTTGGATCGCTTTCTACAGCGTTGAGCCTCCCCACTGGCGTCGACGAATACGTCAAGCAGGGCATGGCTGCAAAGGTGCGCATCAGGCTGGACGAAGACCCCGCGCCGCACTTCGAGGCCCAGGCGCAGGCCCGCGCCGGCACCGAGGCTTGGTTGCAATCTGCCCACGGCGACCAGGGCACGATTGCCGACACGTCAGACGACTATTGGTCGGAGATGTGGTGATGGCACAGAACAGCCTCATGCTGGTGCGCACCGGGGATCAGGTTCTTGATCGGAATTTTGACGCCATCAAGCAGATGTTTCGCGCCGTTGCGCTGGCCATAGGCTCGATTCCACGCGAACAAGAAAGCGTTTCGGGGGTAGGCGTTGCCACCATAACTAGCATCGGCGGATACTTTGCCCCTGGTACCGCGGAGGTGGTGTTGCTGAGTGGGACAGAGGATCTCGTAGGGATCAACGTCGGTGATCGCGTCGATGGCGATGTGTTCTGGGTGGTGTTCGTGACCCCGCGAAACATCATCAATCTAGGAAGCCCAGCTAGCGGGGCGTTGCCGATTGATCTTGGGGTGAACGGCCCTGATCCCAACATGTCGGTGACGGGCGGAAGCCGCGCGGCCTTCATGCCGATCAATGGTGAGTGTCTTATGGTCGCGGCTCCCGTGATGGGGAATGGTGGAATTCCACCGGCCCAGCCAGGGACAGGAAACAGTTACCTATCTACCCTCATGGGTGGGATGTTCTGACATGATCACGTTAGGATCATCTGATTCGCTCTCGATAGTGCTGAGCGGATCGGTCACGTTGACCAACCCGACGTTCGCCGCCAGCTATTTCGACGCCAACGCATCGGGCGTAGCCGGCGAAGGTGTGCAGTCTGGGCCTGCCAACGGCGCCGTTCCTGTCACGATTTTGAGTTCTCCGACATCGGGAAACTTTCGTCACCTCGCCAGCCTGTTTGTCAACAACATCGACAGCGCTCCCGCGACGGTGACGATCAGGCTCAACGGCCTGGCCATCTTCGGCCCCGTCGTCATCGCGTCTGGCGACACCATTATGGGCGAGCGTGGGGGCGGTGGCCTGCGGGTCACGACATCATCTGGCGCCGTCAAGGGAGTTGGCCCCGCTGGACCAATTGGCCC
>Ga0265322_10000414_pt1 | contig 17484 bp, 5 predicted proteins | sample 41222metaG_FD_193584 | JGI IMG/M metagenome (GOLD analysis project Ga0265322, IMG submission 193584) | Rhizosphere microbial communities from Carex aquatilis grown in University of Washington, Seatle, WA, United States - 4-12-22 metaG | ecosystem: Host-associated > Plants > Roots > Rhizosphere >...
AGCCGATAGTCCGTGCTGACATTCAAAGTCAACACGTGACATTGTACTGGGATAAAATTACCGCTGAAGAGTCGATCGATCCGATTACCGGCGTAAAAGATTTTGAAGGATACCGGATTTACCGTTCGAATAATGGCGCGGATTTTCTGACTCCGGAAAGTTTCACGATCAATATTCCTCTTGTCGCTCAATTCGATTTGATCGACAGCACCGGTTTTAATACCGGTTTCGATAAGGTTTTGTTGCCCTCTCCGAAAATGTTTCCGAAAGATACCGTAAAGTATTGGTACCGGTTCCCGCCGAGCGGGGTACAATCGACGGAATTGAACGGGTGGCAATATTTGTACGGTGTTTCCGCCTTCAGCAAAGGCGATTCTGCAAACAACATTCCGAGTTTGGAAAGTGCTCTCTCGATAGCGCGGGTCATTCCGGGCACTCCCCCGACGTCCAGCCCGTCGGCAACGATCGGTGTTTATCCCAATCCATATTATGTCAATGCGTATTGGGACGGAAGCAGTGAACGGCAACGGAAGGTGTATTTTTATAATTTACCGGCCCGATGTAAAATTACGATTTTTACACTGGCAGGAGATATTATTCAGGTTATTGATCATGATGCCTCGACATATAACGGCAGTGACATACAATGGTTCTCGCAGTTTGATGTTCCGGGTGTTGCACCGCAATTTACCGGCGGTGAACATGCGTGGGATCTTATCACGCGTTACGATCAGGCAATTGCCACCGGTTTGTATTTATTTACGGTCGAAGATCCAGCAACCGGAATTGTTAAACGCGGTAAATTCTTGGTGATAAAATAATTTTATGACGATGCGGCGTATTCTCTGGCTATTGTGTTGTGCGATCGTTCTGCAGGTCGGTTGCAAGAAGTCAAATCCTGTCGAGCCCGGTGCAATTCCGACGCCTCATACATACCTCTGGCTCTATCCGGATTCAACCATTTCGCCCGGAATCAGTCAGCAGCATCTTCATTGGTGGGGGAGCGACCAGGCGGGAACTATAGCCGGATATCTTTTTGCCATCGGGAAGAATTTAAAAACCCCCGGTTCGAATAGATTCACCGATACCGTGTCCTGGCACTGGCGTATTGAAAACGACACCCTGATTTCATTTCCGTTGACTGCCCATCATGATACATTTCAAATTGCAGTGAGGGCTGTCGACAATGTGTTTGCCGTGAAGTTGCCCGATTCGGCAATTATTCATCTTTCGCCATTTGCATACTGGGATAAGAATCGTAACGGCGTTTTCGACAGTACGGATGTTGCGTTGCCGACATTGCTTGGCGCAACCGATCCTGTCGGTGCGTTATTTTCATTTCCCCTGATCAGTCAGCCACCGGTCGTCGTCTTTGCAACCGACCCGAACAGCGGTGCAACTATCAAGGAACCCGATACCACGTATACCGCGATAACTTTTGCCTGGGTCGGAACGGATGCCGACGGTGATTTCACTGTCAATTCATTCCGGATCAATTTGAACAATCCGCTCGATTCGACAAAATGGGTGGTGTTGCCCGGAAATAATTCCGTGATTTCCCAATCAAACGGTACATCGATGATCACGTTGTACGTTCCTCGTACACGGAGCGATACTGCCGGTAGTACCGTCACAGCGGATATTTATTCAGGAAATTTTCTCAGCCGGCACCTTATCGGTTCTATTCCGGGTTTGCGGCTGGATGGTTTGAACACGCTCTATCTTCAGGCACAGAATCTGGCAGGAGACCGCAGTTTGCCCGTTCAACTTCCCGCTGCAGGTGCAACTTGGTTCGTCAAAAAACCGAGAGGGAAACTGTTGATGATCAGCGATTATATCAGTTCGGACAGTACGGCGGCGCGTTCCGTTTATGCGAAAGCGTTTTCCGATCCCAGTATTGCTCTTCCGTTCGATGAACTGAATATCGGTCGCGGCGTCTCTGCCAATGCAAAACAAAATGCTTCACAAGGTTTAGCCAATCCTCAATACGGTTCTCTTGTAACACCGTATATCGATCCGGCATTCATTTATACGTTGTTCCTGTATGATTATGTATTCTGGTATACTGATCTGTTTCCGACATTGCCGGTCGCACAATTATCGCTGTTCCCGTATTATTCGTCTTCATTCGACGGCCGACGGGGGAAAGTAATTTTCTCCACCGCGTTCGAATTCAATCCGGATCCGCTCGGTCTCATGAAAGATTTTGCGCCGATCGATAGTATCAGCGGTATTAATCTTTCCAATAAGCGATTATTGCCGACATTCGGGGACGATCGTATCCCCGGCGGATATCAAATTGTTCCGGATTCTTCGAACGGCAGTGATATTTTCCCGCCGATGGGAATGAGTACATTTAAAGCGAATTTCTCTATTTATTTGCGCCCGATTTACCGGCGTGCAGATGCGCGGTACATTTATCATGTTCAGGATGATACTCGCAACCCGCTTCGGTACGTCTATCTTGCCACGCCTGCCGACCTGTTATCGACATGCTCCGTTCAGTCGTCAGTGTGGAGTTGCGGGATCAACGGAACGATTGTGCATTCATCCGACGGCGGACAAACATGGACCCGGCAAACGAGCGGCGTTCAAAATAGCCTTCGACAAATTCAATTTATCGATGCCAACCAGGGATATTGCGTCGGTGATAACGGATCGGTTCTGAAAACAACCAACGCCGGTACGACATGGCAGAATATTTCCGTATTGACCTTTGAAGATTTATTGGGACTCTCATTCACGTCATCGTCGAATGGCATTGTTGTCGGTACGAACGGACTTCTGATCCGGACAACGAACGGCGGAAGTACCTGGACTTCGATTCATGCACAAGTCGGTGCGTCGCTCCGGTCTGTGAATTTTATCGATGCTAATCACGGGCTCGCAACGGGCGACAGTGGGGTGGTGATCAATACCGTCAACGGCGGAGTGAACTGGACAAGGGTAAATCTTGGGTTTATTCAATCCATCAACTCTATTGCGTACGCCTCCGATAGTGTTGCCTATGCTGTTGCGGCAACCGGGAATATTTTCCAGAGTACGGACGGCGGTTTTTCATGGAAATTCCAACAGCAGCTTCCGCTGAATCCCGTTCACTCGATGTATTTTCTGGATCCATTACACGGGTTCATTTGCGGAACTATTCATAATGGTAGTCTGCAAAATGGCGGTGCATTATTGTTTACGAGCGATGGGGGAGCAACGTGGAGCACCGGTCCTACACCGGGGATTCCCAATAATTACACGAATAATATCCCGCCGTATTTTCAAGATCTTGATGGTGTCGTTTTTTCATCTCTCCAGAACGGTATCTGCGTCGGAAGCGGCGGTATTATTTTACGAACCACCGACGGCGGCACAACCTGGACATTTGAACCTCACGGTACACTGGATGTCGCGGTTATCGACGGAAACAATAGCTTTGTGTTCGTTGCCGTACCGCTTCACCTGTTGAACGGTGATAATGCCGCTCCACCGGCGGCTCCATCCGGAACATTTGTCAGGGATTTCTTCCGCTATATCTTTAATACGGAATTCACGAAATGAGTTTTCACGTTTCCCATAGCGATAAACGAATTGTTCGATTTGTGTTGATCGTTTCTCTCGTTTGCATTTTTGGATCGGTGTCGTTGTTCGGACAGTCGACGACGAAAGGCGTTGTTGCCGGTAAGATCCGTGATAAAGCATCGCATGAGGAACTGGTCGGAGCGAACGTCGTTGTCAAGGGAACGTATTTCGGAGCGGTGTCCGATGTCGACGGAAACTTTCGCATCATCGGAGTAACTCCCGGAACTTATGTTGTCGATGTTTCACTTCTCGGTTTTAAAACGGTTGAGTATGCCGCCGTGAAAGTCAATGTCGGAGACACGACAAAACTGAGCGTCGAAATGGAAGAAACAGTGCTCTCTCTCGGACAGGAAATAGTGATTATCGGTGAGAAACCATTATTCAATATCGAAGAAACACAGAGTACACAATCGATGAGTCACGATCAGATCAAAGCGGCGGCAGTTCAATCTGTTCAGGATATTGTCGGGCTTCAGGCCGGCGTGGTTCAGTCTGATAATGAAATTCATATTCGCGGCGGCAGAACGTATGAGAATGCCTATCTTCTTGACGGAATTTCCGTTCAGGATCAGCTTGCCGGAACAGGTTTTGGACTTCAATTGAGTCCTTCCGCGATTCAAGACGTTGAGGTCATCAGCGGCGGTTACAACGCCGAATACGGTCAGGCCACTTCGGGGATCGTCAAAGTGACGACGAAAGAAGGATCGGCAAACTACAGCGGGTCGTGGTCGTATAAGAGGGATCATTTCGGATTCAATCAAAATTCACTTTCGAATGCGAACACCGATATTTACGAAGCAAGTCTCAGCGGGCCGGAACCGATCACGACGTATCTGCTTCCGTTGATGGATATCCATCCTCCCGGTACGGTCAGTTTCTTCGGATCGCTCTACGGCAATCTGACCGACGGATACACACGCTGGATTGAAACTCTGAATCAAAATGGCGCTCCGGTCGGTTATCAGGTCAGCGCTCCGACCGCGTTGTATTCCTCGCTGACGGGGAACTCGTTCTTCTCACCGAAGCGCAGTAACAATTGGTCAGGGATCGGAAAAATCACGTGGAAGCCGTCGTCAGTCGTTAAATTGAGTTATACACTGTCCGGTTCTCTGGTCATCGATCAAAACACGCAAACGATTCAACAAACACTGGAGTATGTCCAGCCGAACCCGGGATATCAATATGCATTCCAGAATATTCCCGACAGCGCTTTGACCTTTACACAAATCAACATTCAGCATTCGTTAACGCTCACCCATACACTCAGTCCGAAAACATTCTACGAACTGAAACTGAGTTTATACACCGCCAGGGTGCGCGGCGATGCAAACGGATTGAATTATAATCAGTATACCTCACCGAAAGATATCGTAACGTTTCCCATCAATTATTATAATCTTCATAGCGACACCATCAAGGTTATTCCCGGCGACGGATTTTATGATATCGGTAATCCGACCCAGTGGACCGACCATTACCTTCGGGAATATACGGCGAAAGGCGATCTCACATCATTCTTCAGTGAGACACAGAAATTTAAAACCGGTTTCGAATTGCGTTTTCAATCGTTGCAAATGGTCGATATTGAAGATCCATGGATAAAGCCGCTCGGTCTGAATTACGATATTTACCAGGTCAATCCGGCGCAGGGAGCGTTTTACGCCCAGGACAATGTGACACTGAAAGGAATGATTTTGAATGCCGGGTTGCGTATGGATTATTGGTTCCCCGGATCATTTGTCGATAGTATTCTGAGTCTGCCGACGAACCAATCGAACATTTCTCCCGAGATTCAGAAAGCATATTTTAGTGACACGTACAGTTTATTCGGTCACCGGTGGAAAGCACGGTTAAGCCCGCGTCTTGGAATTTCACATCCGATTTCAGACAATCAATCGTTGTTCTTTTCCTACGGACATTTTTCGAAGTTGCCGCGCCCCCAGTATGTGTACTCGAAACTCGCGGAATCCGGCGCGCAGTCGACATACCAGACGATCGGTAATCCGGATTTGAATCCCGAAACAACTGTGGCGTATGAGCTCGGGCTCCGCCAGCAATTCAGCGAGGGCGCTGTTCTTACGGTAACCGCATACTACAAAGATATTTTCGATTACATTACTGCCGCCAGTGTGCGTGCCACAAATTCCCGGTTCGTCAGTGGGCTGTATACAACCTATATCAATCAGGATTACAGCCGTGTTCGCGGTTTCGAATTCGAATACAAAACACGATTGGTGACTTCCCTTGAAGCAGACTTTAGCGGGTCGTATTCCGTTGCGACCGGAAAAAGTTCCACTGCCGACGAACAATTGAATAATATTCACCAGGGGCTCAGCGAAAGTATTAAAGAAGAACCGGCAATTTATGACAGGCCTCTTCAGCTCTCTCTCAATGTGAATTTCAAATCAAAACCGAACGAACCGTTGTTCGGATTCGGAAGAGGCATTCTCGATAATTATAACGTGTTCCTCCGTATCTTCTATGAATCCGGGATGCGGTATACTCCTGAACTGAACATCGGCACTGATCCGTTAACCGGGCGTCTTCTCTATATCACCGACAACAACAATCCCTATGCTGATGTCGGCGCCGCCTGGTTCTGGGTCGATTTGAATTTTGAAAAATATTTCAACCTCAGCTTCAGCACATTGACATTCTCGGTTGAAATCCAAAATCTTCTGAATGACCAAAACGCCCAGATTATTAATCCCGTAACCGGACGCGCGTTTCAATACGGCGATGCGGTGGATGAATCGTCCAACGATCCACGCTACCCACAACTCACCGCACCGGTCAGCTCGTATCCATATAATCCTGCTCGCTATCTGACTCCCCGGACATTCCGGCTGGGTCTTTCGATGAGTTTTTAGATGATGAAAAATTTCTTCATACATATAACGGCAAGTGTCATCGTATTCTTTGCAACCATTGTTGTTCTGTGCTTGCCGTCGAACCTCGATGCCCAGTTGATTCCGAATCTCGGCGGTCAGCGTGCCGGAATCTCTGCATTCCAATTTCTGAAAATCGGTGTGGGAGGCAGGGCGATCGGACTCGGTGAAGCGTTTTCTGCCATTGCCAACGATGCCTCGGCGCTGTATTACAATCCGGCAGGACTCACGCAGTTCACCGACGACCAATTTATTTTCGCACACACCGAATATGTCGTCGATATCCAGCACGAATTTGCCGGCGCCGTGTACCATCTGACGCCGTATGACGCTATCGGCTTTGCCGTTACTTCCCTGCATATGGATGACATGCAGGTCACGACGGAAGCACAGCCGTTCGGAACGGGAAGATATTTTACCTACGGCGACGTGGCGTTTGCCTTGACCTACAGTAAACGGATGACGGAACAATTCAGTTTCGGTCTGACTGTCCGGTATGTCGATGAAACGCTCGATGTTCTAAAAATGCCCGGTATTATGGTTGACATGGGAACATATTATTGGACCGGTCTCGGTACATCCCGCTTTGCCATCGTCATCCAAAATTTTGGGGGAGATGTCTCCCCGACAGGTTCTGCGACGGAGTTCGACGGGAATGTTGTTTCATCGTTCCAATCGTTTTCGCCGCCAACGGTATTCAAACTTGGTTTTGCCATGGATCCGTATGTGACCGATGGACAGAGGTTGACGACGTCGCTCGAACTGAATCACCCGAACGATAATTCTGAAAATCTCCACCTGGGCGCCGAGTATGCCTGGGAACAGTGGCTGTTTTTGCGGGCGGGTATCAAGAGGACCATCGGTCAGGAATTACTGGGCGCCGATCAAACCACGGCAAGCGATTATAGTTTTGGAGTCGGCGTTGCAACGCAGGTGACAACGCTTAAAGTTTCTTTCGATTATGCCTATGCGAATTTCAATGTGTTGGGAAGCGTTCATCGAATATCAGTGTTGTTATCGTTATGAAATATAAAAATGTTTTAGCATATACACTGGTAAGTTGCTGTATTCTTCTGATGAGTTGTCAAAAACCATTCGATCTGAGTACGCTTCCGAACCCGTCAGGAAAAGTCGTTATCGGCGACACCAATTACGTCGAGCTCTATCCGCCGTGGAACACACAGTTTCATCAAAGTCCCCGTGCGATCATGGTCGGACTCGATCAGCTGATCTATGTTGCCGATTACGATGCAAATGAAATTGTCATGTTGAATGCCGGCGGACAGGTTTTAAAGCGCCGAAGTATTATGCATCCGATATCGATCGCTCAAAATTATAAGCTGGACCTTTTTGTCGGCGCCGAAGCAATCGCACCGAATGGCGTCGATACTATCGGCGTGATTTACCGGATAGCCCTCGTTCGTCTTGACACGGTTTTGTTGACCGGCTACAACATCCGGATCGATCCTCTCACCGGTGATACGACGAAAACTCCTATTTACGAGGACACATCGTATTTCGCATTTCACAATCTTGATACCGCACATATGCATGTTGTGTGGCAGGAAGCTGCACATCCCGCTCGACGGTTTCCGGGCATCGGCGTTCTGCCGGGCAATTCATATTTGGCGGCTCGCGTCGGTCCGGATAACGGGAGTTATATCGATCCGGACACGAGAGTTCTCCAGTTTACGCCCGGGGATACCATGTTCAGTCCGGAACCCGACCTGACGACCCGTGCATCCGGCGGTACCGCAATTACCGACATCAAGACGTTGACCGGGTTGATGATTATTCCCGGCACATCTGATTTTGTCATCACGCAAAGCACCGAGCCATTGGATTTCGTTGCGTATGGTGTAACATGGATGACATATATTTCCAATAATAATTTCCAGGGTTATCTTCCGAAATTCGATCCGACGGCTCCGGGACAACAAAATCTCGATTTTGTTCGGCCCTATCGGTTCCGAAAAGCGGTCGCGACCGCCTACGATTCAAAAGCCCGGAATCTTTTTGTCCTGGATTCCGATCTCGACAGTGTTTTTGTTTTCGGTAATCTCGGCCAGTTGCGTCCCCTTTCTTTCGGATATTGGGAAACGAAAAACGGTCTTTCTCCGGGTCTTCATAATCCGCTCGGAATTGCCTATTCCAGCAATTTAGTTTTATATATTGCCGATACCGGAAATAAGATGGTACGGCTTTTCAAACTCTCTACTCAACTTTGAATCAACGGTGTCATTCGCAAATATTTTTGAAAAAACATTTTATTAAATTAACACCAAGTTTCAAAATTCTTAATGAAATGGTTGTATTTTGTCATGTGTTTGTTTAAATTGTCGATGGCAAGCAACACCTCAAAGTATACACCATCATTTCCAGATTATTATCAAAATCTGAACTTCGTTTTAAAGAATTTGTCTTGTTATCTATGAAGAGTCTGCTCATGATTTTAACTTTTATTCCAACATCCACACAATCAAATTCAAAGAGGTATCTATGAGATATTTTTTAACGATTTGCGTTTTGTTGATGACCGTTTTTGTTGCATCGACAAATACCTTCGGAGAGGTAAAAAGAATTCCGCGTTACAATAAACTCACCCATACATGGAACTCGTATCCGCTCGTGACGATTCACGACATCACTTATGTTCCGCCCGATTCTCTGCATCTCGCCGATTCTCTTCAAAATTCTATTCCGTTACGGTGGACTTCCCAGCTTGGAAGCTATTACGGCGATACGGTCGTGATCGTTGGCGTCGTGTATGCACCGTATTTCACGATTACCTACACGCAGCATGGATGGACGATGATGTTGCTGGATACCGTCAATACGGGTGCAGGGTGGTCCGGAACGATGGTACGTGTTGGCGGCGCTCCTGACACTTCTATAGCTGATGGAGACGGTTTTAAAATTCCGGCACGAGGCGATGTGGTAATGATGACCGTTCACGTCGAAGATTTTCCGACTTCCAGTTTTAATACCGGTCCGCAAGTTGCACCGGTTTCCGGTATTAATATCGATATCGTCGGCAGTATGGCGATTCCCGCACCGCAGTCTGTGAGAATTTCAGACATTTATCAGCACGCTTATCCGGGCGGTTCCGTTAACTATACCGGCGCAAAACAATGGGAGAACGTCCCGATCAAGATTTCAAACTTGCGCGTCGTTTCGATTGTCAATGCCGCGAGAGGTACATGGTCGATGGTCGATTCGTTAGGTAATGCGATATCGGATTATGATGAATCGTACAATTGGTCATTTACCTCGAGTGAAACCCCTCCGACTAAACCGGATACTTCGGTGACGCATTTCCATACACCCATTGTCGGACAAAAGATCGATTCCATTAAAGGTTATCTCTCCGTTGCTTCAGGACAGGAAAATGTTCGCGGGTTTAGAATCTGTCCGATTTATCCCGGAGATGTTTCGTTCGGTGCAATTTATCCCTCGATCTTTTCAGGCCGCCGTACTCCGGTCGTGCCGACACCGACAGACAGCGTTTCCGTTACTGTAAAAGTGAATAAGCCGCTCGGCGGGAATCCTATCGCTGCCGTGACGTTGTACAAAAGCATCAATAACGGAGCGTGGCAGGGAGTACCGATGTCCATGATTACTCTCGACTCGACATATCAGGCGTATATATTTGATCAGGATGGAAATCCCTATGCCGCCAATACTTTTGTCCGGTACTACATGGCTGCGGTTGATGATCATGGTCTTGTTCAGTTACTGGCAAATCCGACATCGCAGAATAGCGCCGATACGACAAAAGGATATTTCTTTTATACCGTGACGAACGGGGGATCTCCTTCAATTTATAACATACAATATACTCCGTATTCAACCGGTGTTTCTCCGTATAACGGAGCCGTGGTCACTGTCGGCGGTATTGTTACGGCAGATTCCACTGACCTTCTTCTTACACCGATTAACGGGAGCTCCGGCGGTACGAACGCATGGTACATTCAAAGCGGAGTAGGACCGTGGAACGGTATTTGGTTAGTCAGCAAAGATACTATTACGAAAGCTGCATTGAGTACGTTACATCATGGAGATAGTATCATCGTAACGGGAACCGTTGATGAGAATTTCAGCGTGACGGAAATAATCGATTCAATGTTCACGGTTGTTTCTCACAATAATCCGATCCCTGCTCCTACAAAAATCACAACCGCAACGTTTGGATTCAAGGGTGATGGTGATCTCACTGCTGAACCGTACGAAGGAGTGCTGGTTCGTTTGAAGAACGCTACCGTCACGGATGTGTACCCGACGTTCAGCGATGCATCGGAATATGAAATTACCGATTCAACCGGAACACCGATGCTTGTCCGCCGGGATGGAAGAAATTCTTATACCAATGAAGTCGGTGATACGACACTCGGCTACACGCGCGTCATGAATGTCGGCGATAAGATCGATACGCTGACCGGTGTCGGTTTCTATAGTTTCAGCCGGTACAAGATTACTCCGCGTACGAATGCCGACTACGTGAACGTCGGTTTACCGCTCCAGTATGCGACAGGATGGAACATGGTTTCCACGTATCGCAAACAGGTTCCGGATTCCACCGGTTATAATGTTTCAACCTTATATCCGGGCCGGACCAGCAACGTGTTCGGGTACAACGGTTCCGGTTATATCATCGTCCAGAACACCGCGTTAGGAAAAGGATACTGGATGAAGTTCGGTGCGCCGAAGACGATCAGACAAACGGGTATTGTTGTCTCATCGGATACGATTCCCATTTTTGCAGGATGGAATATGATCGGCTGTACCGGCTTGTCGGTTTCGACCAGCTCGATTGTTTCATTCCCGAGCAATAATATCATTTCAAAATATTTCGGATACTCCGGCGGGTATACGACGAAGACAACATTGACTCCACCGAACGGTTACTGGGTGAAAGCTGCCGGCACAGGCTATATCGTGGAAAACGGTGGCTCGGTTTTATTGCCGAAAACTTCTTCACCGAACCTGCTGGAGAATTACAATTCCGTTACCCTCAGCGACAGCAAGGGCAACAGCCAGACGCTCTATTTCATTCAGGATGCAAAGGGCGTTGTCAAGGTCGATGAATTTGCCATGCCGCCCGCGGGTCCGAGCGGTTTCGATGCCCGTTTCAGTTCGGGAAGAATGGTCGAAACGTATTCCGGTAAGTCGAAGACGGGTGAACAATTCCCGATTCAGCTCCAGGGAAGCGGCAGTATTACCGTGTCGTGGAATATCATTGAATCGAACCACAACACTATTGTCCTCGCTGATTCGAAAGCGAACGGAGCATCATTCGAAATGAAAGGAACCGGAACGCAGAAGAACGTGAAGCTCACTTCGAATACTCTCGTTCTTAAAATCGGCGCCAGTAATTTGGTACCGAGAGTTTTCTCGTTATCGCAGAACTATCCGAATCCGTTCAACCCGACCACGCGCATGCAGATCGGCGTGCCGGAAGCATCACACGTGACCGTGAAAGTGTATGACATTCTCGGACAGCTTGTGAAGACGCTCGTCAACGACGACCGTCCGGAAGGTTACCAGACGATCGTTTGGGACGGATCGTCGGACGCCGGCAGAACCGTCGCCAGCGGAGTCTACTTCGTGAGGATGGAAGCTGAAAAGTTCGTGCAGATTCAAAAAGTTGTGATGATGAAATAAGATATGAATCGAAAGCCCGTTACAAACCGTAACGGGCTTTTGATTTTAACGGAAATCACTTTTTCACCGGCGAATTTCCGTGAAGATGCACGGTTTACCTGTTTTGAACGGGTTTTAACACAATCATAATAAATTGTTCTTGTAAAAACGCTTGACTGTGGGACAGATATTCTTTACTTTTGAACAACTTCAGTGATTTCTTGTTCTTCCTTTGTTGCTTAATCGTGATGGGTCTGTCTTGTCTTGTGTCGTCAGCTCTCTATATTAATGCGCTATTCCTACAAAATGAATTATAAATATATTTTTACTAATCACCTATCCACCGATCGGCGATCTTCTTCGCCGGTTTTCCCAACAACCTCTATTGGAGGATCTATGCAACGCTTCTTTACTATTTTTGTCATACTCGCGATTGCTCTCTGCGGGATGACAGTTTCGGCTTTTGCCGGGATATATGGACCGGAAGGATTGAACATGCCGGGTTCATATAACGGCTTTAACAATCCACCGACGATCAATGCCTTTGGCGGCATCGAAGTAGTCGGCGGAACGTTATTAATAGATAACACTCTGGCTACGTCGCGTTACCGGACGCTGATTCATGTTGCGGCGGCAGGCGACATTCCAACAGGAACGTATGATTTCAAGTTTTCCAGCGGACCGACCGGAAGTCCGTGGAGTAATTCCTGGGGTGATGGCGGAACGATTTCTGCCAACACCATTACGCATTTGAACATTGGCGGCGGAACGGCGAACAACACGTTCACGTTCAACGACAATACGTATTATTCTGTCAGTTGGATTGACAGCGGTTATGCCGGTACAAGTTTCATCATGATGGCAACATCCGCTGTGCCGGTTACATTGCCGACCGTAACACAATTTCCTGCGGCGGGACATGTGGGCACAGGCGCCGTAACGGTAAAAGTTACGGCAAGTTCAGCACCGTCAGCGCAAGAAAACGTCTATGTTCGTTACTCGACCGATGGTTGGGTGACTTCGAATTTGGCACTGGTGAGTTTCGTCGGTGCAAACGGTACTGCAACAATTCCCTCTCAGGTTGCCGGTACGACGGTCAGTTATTATGTCTTTTCGACCACTGTCACCAGTCCTTCTTCAAATTATGATGCTGTTACTCTGAATGCTAATACCAACAGCAATGCAAATTATACATACACGACAGAAGCACATTTGTTTGTTGCAACAGCGACCGGAAATTGGTCGACAATGACGTGGAACCCGGCAGGTCCTCCCGGATCAACCGATACAGTTGTGGTTCCGGATGCAGTCACTGCGACAATCAATCAAAACGTCACAGTTGCTTCGATCATCGTCGGCGGCGGAACAAGCGGTACATTGAATTTTGATGATGTCGCCGCTACCCCTCGCAAACTGACATTGAGCAGTGATTTAACGATTAACGCAGGCGGTTCATTTTTGGCAAGATCCGCTAATGCCGGTGTCGACACGATGTATTTTGGCGGGAACCTTACCAACAACGGTACTTTTAACGCATTTAGAAATACCGTCAACACTATAGAGTTAGCTGTGATGTTCACCAAAACAACCGGTGATCAAACGATAACAGGGACAACCCCGGTTGTGACACGGTTCGGTAAAACATATATGTCGAAAGGTGCACGCTCACAGCGGGTTATTTGCAATATCGATATTCAGATAGGTAATCCTGCTGCCCTTCATACAGCTGAACCTGCCACTCTCTTCGTCTTGGGACCCACAGGCACTGCAACCGGATTCGGAACTTGGGAACAAAGTGCAGGGACAATGCTTCTTAGTACATCTACGTTTTCTCCTGGCGGTAGTTCTGCGGCAAACACTGCCAAGTGCGGCTTCAATCTTACCGGAAGCGCCAGCATGTATGATTCTGTCGGAAGTATATTCTTCGGATTACTTACGACTATCAATACTACCGGATCCATTACGTTTAGTGAGGGTAACAAACAATTAGCATTTGAAGATACGGTTACTGTCAGTAATGGAACATTCAATGTTTATGGAAGCCTGGGACTTACCAGCTTTTTTGCTTCTGCTACAGCAATTGCGGTCACTACCATTCACGGTGGTACGTTCAACGTTTATGGTCAGAACGGTACATTTGAAAGCGAAGGCGCTTTTGGAATGGTGACCACCGGTTTTAATACCATACTCAATATGGATGGCGGCTCAGTGACGATAGTAAGACCGGTTGCTACAGCCGCAGGACGAGATATTAATTTTGCTCCGACTTCAACTTTGAACCTTACCGGCGGAACGTTTTATCTTGGTAATGGTGCCGATACGACAGGATCGCCTTTAGGATTCCAGATCCGCGATTCTGTTGCCACTGCTGGTTTTTATGATTTAGTCATACAGGGTGGAACCGGTGCGACACGCAGTCGCAGAACTGTTTTAGAGCAGAATCTTACTGTCGCCCACAACCTGACGATTGCAAGCGGAAGCGCATTTTTCGATAGCACGTACACGGTGACGGTGAAAGGGAATGTTGCAAATTCAGGAACCCATTCATCCGGAACCGGTGGAAAGATGCAGCTTTCGGGTGGTGGCAGTTCGCATACACTTTCCGGTGGCGGTAGTTACGGAAGCCTTACATTGAACGAGGCGAATGGCGCTTCTCAAAGCGGAAATGTAACGACTACCGGAACATTGACGTTGACGAGCGGTACATATACCGTCGGCTCCAACATGTTGACAATCTCCAATCCGATCGTAACAACATCGGGTGTGTTGAGCTTGACATCATCATCTTCGTTTGGCGTTGCGGGAAGCGGCTCGGGCATTACGATACCTTCCGTTCCTGCTCTCACGGACCTTTCAATTAATAATGCCAACGGCGCCTCCCTCGGTGCGAACCTTGCATTGAGCGGTGCGTTAACATTGACCAACGGCAAGTTAAGCACCGGCGCAAACACGCTGACGTTAAACAACGGTGCAACCAGCTCACGAACTTCCGGTTATGTGGTCGGTAATTATCAAAAGACCGTAAGCGGCGCTACGACATTCGAACTTGGTACGGCCAACGGTTATTCACCGGTGAAATTAACGAACCCGGTAGGTTCCGATGTCGTGACAGCGGTTGCAGTGCAAGGTGCTGAACCGAACGATTTCGGTTCGCAATTCTTACAACGATATTGGACGCTGACCAAAGGTCCGTCTCTCACGCAATCGGATGTAGAGTTTGATTATCTTGCCGGTGACGTGGTCGGAACCGAAAGCGCATACACTATTCATAAATATGACACCGGCGTTTGGTCATCGCCGAGCGGAAGCGTCGATGCAGTCAATCACAAAATGACGGCAGCCGGCGTGACCTCATTCTCCGATTGGACGGCCGGTACGTGCCCGACAATCACACTCGGTTCATTAGTCAGCGGAACAGTAGGAACAGCATACAGCGGTTCAGCCGCTGCCTCCGGCAGTAGTGCACCGCCATATACATACGCTGTGACAGTCGGTTCCTTACCTTCATGGGCAACGTTGAATACAAGCACGGGTGCCGTGACCGGTACACCGAATGCAGGCGGTACGACAAACTTCACAATTACTGCTACGGATGCTGATGGATGTACGGGAAATAATGCATACAGCTTGGTAATTAATTGCCCGACAATTACGGTTAACCCGAGCAACTTATCTAGCGCTGAAGTCGGTGTGGCATACAGTACGCCAACACTCACCGGCAGTGGCGGAACTGCACCGTATACGTTTGCAGTTACAACCGATACGTTGCCTGCGGGATTAACGCTTCATTCTTCTACGGGCGTCATCGACGGAACTCCGACGACGTTCCAAACCAAAATATTTACCGTGACGGCAACAGACGCCGATGGATGCACAGGTACACGTCAGTATACCATCGTGGTAAGCAACTGTTCACCGTTGACATTCTCTCCGTTGAATCTTGCAAATGTTCAACTGAACGGAACAGTCAATGATACGGTAACGGCCACCGGCGGTACTGGCCCTTACGGTTACACACTTACTTCCGGTACACTGCCGACAGGCGTTAATTTCAATAACGGAATTATTTCCGGCTCGCCCAGTGTAGCAGGAGTTTTCCCGATTCAGGTCACTGCACACGATTCCGGCACAGGATGCGAACAGTTCTACAGCTATTCGCTGGTGGTTTGCGGACCGATCGTTCTCGGCAATCTTTCTGCAGGAACTGTTGGAAGCGCATATCACGATTCCATCACGATTACCAGCGGCGGAACATCGCCGTATACGTTTGCGGTGACACAGGGTCATGCGCCGACCGGTACGACGCTCGTGTCGAACGGTACATTGTCCGGAACACCGACAGTTGCCGGTCCCGATACGTTTACCGTAACGGTAACCGATGCCAATGGATGCCAGGATAATCATCAATATATCCTCACCATGAACTGCCCGGCCATTTCGGTTTCTCCGATTGAACAAAATGGTATTGTCGGGACAAGCTACACGCATACATATATTGCATCGGGCGGAACAACTCCGTATACCTACAGCAAGTCTGCAGGTACGTTGCCATCAGGTTTGTCTCTGAGCAGCGGTGGCGTTCTTTCAGGTCTCCCGACCGCATCAGGTACATTCACATTTACGATCACGGCGACCGATGTGTATGGTTGCACAGGATCAGTGAACGATACGGTAACGATGACATGCCCGGCAATTACGTTGTCTCCATTAACGTTGCCGAGTTTGCCGGTAAACTCTAGCTTTGCACAGAAGTTTGGCGGAGCAGGCGGAACCTCACCATATGCATTTGCAATTACGGCAGGAACTGCGCCGAACGGACTTGCTTTCTCGCACGATACCTTAAAGGGTACCGTGACGACCGGCGGTTTGTTCAACTTTACCGTGACGGCAACCGATACGTTTGGTTGCATCGGCACGCAAGCATACAGCATGATCATCGGCACGCCGGCGACATTCCGAGTTACATTCGGCGGACCGAACGATACGTTGGTCTGGGATAATCCGTCAACGTGGTACCTCACCAGAGGAACAACGATCTCCGGATACCCGACAGCCATCGATAGCGTTATCCTGGATAATTCACGGCACACGGGAAGCTACGTGGTGAAACTTGGTACGGCAAAACCCGATTCTGCGTATCAAATCACCATCAGTTATCCGCATAACCCGAACAAGATCACGTTGTTGATTCCGAATATCAGTACGACCCAACCGAGTCCTTCTTTGTTCTATGGAGACGGATTAGCCGGATCGTATGATATTCTTATCGATACGAACGGTGTCTTACAGAACAGCGACGGAAGAACGAGTGGAAACAACTTCTTCTATAACGGTGCATTGGATTCCATCAAGATTAAAAAAGGCGGTTTGTATTTACACAATACAC
>Ga0265322_10000418_pt1 | contig 17421 bp, 44 predicted proteins | sample 41222metaG_FD_193584 | JGI IMG/M metagenome (GOLD analysis project Ga0265322, IMG submission 193584) | Rhizosphere microbial communities from Carex aquatilis grown in University of Washington, Seatle, WA, United States - 4-12-22 metaG | ecosystem: Host-associated > Plants > Roots > Rhizosphere...
CAGGCTGTTCAGGGGCGGCTGGCGCTGCAGGAGTCTCCGGAGCAGCCTCTTCATTGGTAGCCGGAGTCGTAGGAGCTGTAGGCTGAGGAGTAACTGTCTCCTCAGGTCTAGGTGTCTCCGTAGTTCGGTTCCGGTGAGAATAGTTTATTCCTAACTCAACTGCGAGAACGCCGACAGCAATAAAAATAAATAGTTCTAAAGCTCTTAACATATGTTCTCCTCTAAAGTGGTGGCCCCGGAGAGAATCGAACTCCCAACCAATGCGTTATCAACACACTGCTCTACCATTGAGCTACAAGGCCAAATTGGCTCTCTTCTCCATCTCAGTACGTAAATGTTCTAAGAGAGATACTGCCATCTTACGAGACACACTACGTATGATCCAATGCGGAGCACTTTCACCAGGTATAACTCGTACGCTATACCTTACATGAGTAAGTTCTTCATCAGGCTCGATAGACCACATCCCATCGCATCTAGCGAAGTCCGTATGAAGTACGTCTCTGAAAGTTATTGTGTCTAGGTTAGGTATTAGACTTACTTCGAATAACGCATCGGCACTATGATTAAAGAATAAGAACTTAGCTACAAACGTTTGATGAACAATTATAAACCCTGAAGCAGTTCCACTAACTGTGCTAGAAGTTATCGACGGAAGAAACTCTGTCATATGGTCATAATCGGTTAAGACCGACCATACTTCAGTACTACTTGCCAACACATCGAAAGACCCCTCGACGGAATAAACACCTTCATCGCTAGGACCTTCTACGTTAACGTCTAGATCATTGGCACGAGCTAACGAACCCAGTAGCAACAGACTACAGAGTAACCATTTCATCGGTATCGTGAAACCTCAAGGGCATACGCTTCCATCAAGGCGACTATCAACTCCTGGCCTAATCGAGTTGTCTTCTTCTTTATTATACGCTTTTTCTTACGCTTTTGTTTCGAGGACATTTTGTTTTTCTTCTTTGAGTCTAATATCATTACAACTCCCACATACCCACTTTATCCCTCGCTTCTGTCGATTAGTATAAGTTGCGTTGTAAATTCTAATACAGAAAGAACAAACGGGATTAAAACAATCTTCACAGATCATTGCACGATTAAGTACGCAACAAAGGTTACTCATTAGTAGGAACCCACGTTACCGGATGGCTATGGAGACCGTTCCATTTCAACTGAATATTGGTGTTCATACAAAAGATAGGCTCTCCTCCTCTAACTCCAGGCGGTCCCCAATGTTCCTGATACTCAAGAGTATTGATACACGCGGAGCACCAATTACCGTTACAAGCAGTACATTTCATATCAGGATCCATGATACAGCAAAGCTTGTTCATCTTCTATATCTCTTAGTAGGGTACCAGATAGTTAAGTTATCTGCAATAGGAATTTTATAAGTCACTTCCTTTCTTGTCACGTCGCAAACTCTTATATCCGCATAACCCGAAGCTATGAGATGGTCTGATAAGTATCTAATACAAGCGATGCACCACTTTGTTTCGCAAGCGTCACATCTTACTCTAGTATTTAAGACGCAGCAGAGGTTGTTCATTTGTCTAACCTTAAGGTATAAACACCATTGAGAAGGTCTACAGTATACCTTCCTACAGGAGCTAAAGTAACGGGACAGTCTGGCGAAGCTCTCTCATGGTGCTTGCGAGCAGAATCTCTCCAGTGATATCTGCATGACGTCCAGTCACACTCTTTGCAATCCCAGGCTACTTTAAGTATACAACATAGAGATTTCATTTTATTAATATCACATCAGATGCTAAACAAAGGATCATTTTCTTTTTAGTCTCGACGATGGCAACGCCTTCAGGGTCATACTGAAGTAACTTACCTTCACCATCTTCAGCACCCATAACCTTAATCTTCGATCCTATTTTCATATTAATTGTCGAACCAAAAGACGAGACGTGCAGAATGTCCTTCTTCCTCAAACGACTTCATCATATGGTATGTCGCCTTAAGGGTAGAGTGATCGTACTTATCGAGAACCTGTTTTAATTCATCGGCAGTCAGCCAAGAGGCCGAATGCCAATCCGGACTAGATACTCTCCTATGAGTCCCTCTAGTAGTAAGCCAAACGCTATCTCCCCTCTTAACCCAGTCTTCAGCGGACTTTTCCGGAACGCCATAGGAGAGATCCCCATCGGTGACAGCTATACCGTAATAGCTTTCCGTCCTCCAGGAGAGATCCTTAGGAACCCCTTTAGGAGTAAACCCTCCTTTAACAGCCGCTCGAACATCTGCAAGATACCCAAAGAGAGTATAGTCTCTGCCGAGATCTATAAGAACCTCGCAGTCCCAGGTGTCCCCTTCTGCATGCTTAACTTCTAAGTACGTATGGATGTCGCAGCCCATTTCTTTACCCTCATTACAAAAACCTTCGTGAAGCTTGTGGTGTACCTGACAAGTGAGCTTTGCACATGTCTCACAATAGTTGTCCCCTTTAAGGACACAGGCAAGGCAATCAGTTTGTTTCATAGATCTTGGCCCCATTAAGAATCGAACTTAAATCACACGCTTAGAAGGCGTGGGCTCTATCCATTGAGCTATAGGGCCTTAATTTGGATTGAGGAAGAAGCTCGGCCAGTCTTTAAAGTTAGTATCAACATCTCTAGCTTCACTACACGTAGGAGACACTTCTCTATGGACAGCTCGATTAACCCAAGGAAATCCCATACCTCTTCTACAAGGCTCGCACATCTTCCAACCGCAAGCACGGCAACCTACCCAAGGATTAACGACGCAGTTAAGGCAATTTGCTTTCGGCACAAATGTTACTCCCTGTAGGTGCCCAACGCATATCCCTTCCCGTAACAGGGCATGACCTAAAGAATTCTGCACTACGATGTGTTCTATCAGCTTGCCAGCTGCACCAGCACCATTCGGCATTACACTCTTCACACTTTATGGCTAAAGATTCTTTTGCACCCGCTAAGACGCAACAGAGGTTCATGGTAGATGTAGTCGAGGTATTTTTACTAAAGTATCTTTTATGTCGCACTTGAAGGATAGGTCACCTATCATAGGGTGACTTTGATTAAAAATAGAATCTTTCTTCTCTAGACAGTTCTCACACTGAACTGCACCACAGGCCTCACATTCATAAAGAGGATTCATTACACAACAGAGATCGGTGTTCAGATTGAGTCCTCGCTAATTATCATGTGACCGAATAGGTCTTCTAAACAGCCCTGACACATATCCCAGAATAAAGGTTTAACTAAACAACAGAGCTTAGGGTCTATATTCGTCATGAATGGTTCTATGATCGCATAAGGATACGCATTCAGGATGATGATACATCCCTCCTGCTCCGGGTGTATACCTTACACTATCTAAACACACTTGGCAGATAGGTCCCTTACAGTATACACATATACAATGTGTGGCATCAGGCTGAGCTGTATTACTATAGGGTACCGGACTTACTATGCAACAAAGTTTAGGCTCAGGGAAGGTCTTCAGTTGGTCCATAGCCCATAGCGCATGCGTGAGAGTCACAAAGCGTTCTCACCCATCCGCCTCCTCTAAGAAGGCCGGCCTGTCCGCACTCCTCACAAAGTACAGAAGACTTAGTCTCGTACTCTGTTTCTAGATCGTACGCTTTATCCATAAGCTCAGGAGGAACCTTACCCTCATAGCTTATATAGAAACGCAATGTACCGTACTTCTCCTTCACTTGATCCGCGCGTATATTAGGATGAAGTGCAGCTAGCTTGCCGCAAAGTTCATTGATAAGATCATACCATCCGTCGCCGCATTCGATACCCCAGCACATACAAGTCTGGGACATAGGTAGATCCTTACGAGAGAACAATCCTTTGTAGTTCGCGTACAGCTTGTCTGTTAGTTCTTTTTTCATAGATTTGGTGGCGTGTGTGGGAATCGAACCCGCTTCGCCGACTTGAAAGGTCGGAGTCCTAGCCGTTAGACGAACACGCCTTATTACTTATACCTTCTTAATTGTCACTCTGCCGCACGAAGTGCACGTACGTTTCTGGACTGTATACTTTTCGGAGTAGGTTGGGTTGTCATTCTTGTCTACGTACTGACGAGTCTGTAGATAAGGAGGATCCCAAGTACCACTATGGAAGCCTAAGCAACAAGGTATGCTGTCCATTATTCTTTACCATTCAATGTAAAAGATAAGCACTTGCACTTATGATACCACTCTAAGAGTGGGTGCTCTGTAACGTACTTACAAGGGCACTCAAAAGGTCTTATAGTTACTACTCCCATACGCTGGTGACAAGCAAACCCTAAATTCCATATTACAAATAAAGCTGCCTGAGTTATTGTTCCCCACGCGATGAGATCCCTTAAGTTTAAACAAGATAGGATAGCGCATAGGCCTATTACTGATAAGCCTATACCTAACAGCATCACAAGGCCCATTAGCAGACCCATGAAGTGGTCTATCCCTGTAAAATGATCTAGTGTTCGTAGTTTCATATTAGTCATTACCATTTAACGTATAGGCTAAACACTTTCTCTTATGCCACCACTCTGTGAAGAAGTAATTATAACTGGCAAGACACTTGCACATCTTAGGATTAGAATCTAACCTATCTATTAGGTGTCCTGTAAGCCACGAAGCTACTACAATTGCAGGAGAGAATACAATCGCCAGTCGGAAGTATCTAAAGTGTAACAGCCATATGAAAGTACCTATAGCTACTCCCAGGGCAGCGAGGATAATTAATCCAATGATTACTAATTGGACGTGAGGTCCTCTCTCATCTGGAAGTGTATCAAATTTCATCTTGGATTTACTACATAAGACAGACAATGCTTCTTGTGCCACCATTCCGTAAAGAAGTAACGATACTCGTATCGACATCCACACCTAGCGGTTCTCTCCGAGCACGTTCGGACAGTCACGTGACCTATGAACCACACGGTAGGGATCACTACTGCTGCAGCTCCTAAGAACTTTAGGATAGGGAAGAACAGAGCGTTAGAATAGATAAGGTGCCCTATAAACCATATACCCACTATCACTCCTATCATCAGGAGGCCTGCAAAAAATACTATACTCGGAGGAGCATCCCCGTTATAATAATCATCGGTAGTATCTAATTTCATTGTTCTTTTGCAACCTTTATAAAGTCCGAGATGGAGACTCTTCCCTTATCAAGACAAGGGGTACATATGTAAGCTTGGTTACCTAGCCAATTAAACAATTCAGTATTAGCATTTAACCAATGTATTTTCTTTTTACACTTCTCACACTCACAGACAGGGTGAAGAGCAAACATCTCACTTCCTGACGATTCCCTTCTTATCGCTTTAGCATCAGGAGTAAAGCGGCACTCTTTACATATAGCCCAATCGCACCTTGGACATGTGATGTAGGGAGCGAGTCTACAGCAAAGATTGGGCTGAGGGAACGTCTTGCTCGTCGACCCACCGACCGTTTTCATCCTTGACCTCAACCTTGATCTTCTTCATCTCTTCGTCTACGGTCTTCTCTACATCCTTAAGGAGACCAAGTTGTCGAGCAACTTCCATCTTATGCCACATCTTAAACTTCGTTGTCTCAAGAAGTCTGCGGAATGCTAAGGCTTCGTTCTGCTTGTAGGCTCTTTCATCCTGAGCTTGACCTTCCGCCCCGGAGGCAGGATGCCTAATGCGACAAGCTGAATTAGTTACGTTACGGTTCTGTCCGCCCTTACCTGAACCGCGCTTAGCTTCCACAATGAAATCTTTACGAGTCAACTTGAACAACAATTCTTTTTCAGCCATATTAAACTCTACCTACGTAGCCTATACAATACCCATCTTCTCGATGAATGTCATCTACAACGGTATATAGATTAGGAGCTCTTTCAACCCTCACATCTATACAATCGTCGCATAATTGCCAATCACAAAGAGTGCATGACCATCCAGGTTTAAGAAGGCAACACAGCTCCACTAGAGTTCCTCAACGGCCCATGCTAGGATGAATCCCCCGTTCATTATTAAACACATTAAGCCAGGTAGAGGAGGTAGTAAGTATCCCGCAATGGCGATAGGAATAACAGGGAACAACCACATGTCTTTAAGTCTCATTAGTGTCCCTCAGTACCTTCTTTCCTAAGTAAGTATTGTTCCCCGATCGCTTTAAGGATCTTACGGCCCGCAAGCTTCTCATCGTAGGCCTCTTCCCTCATCTTGATAACAACACCCTCTTTGATTTGGGCGTGATGAAGTATAGAATAACCTTTCGCGTACTCTAGGATCTTCTTCTCGTCGTATGGTCCGCCGTAGAGAACTGGAGGATAATGGCTTCTCCAACCCTTCGAGTCTAAGAAGTCCAGCAGATCACTATAGTCTAGGAACCTGCCATCCTTCATTACGTCAAAGATTGCTACCGCGATTTCGCCCGGCGCTTTACCGTACGAGAGGTCTTGGATTTTCGAACCGTAGACTTCGCCGAAGATTTGTTCACCGGGGAGCAACTTTTCGCGTACGCCAAGGAGCGTAGCAGCTCTCCAGTAAAGATTGGTCTCTGTTTCTTTAAGGTTCGTGCGGTGGCTACCCACCAGTATATCGCCATCAAAGTTCGCAGCCCGCCAATTCGTCCCATGGATCTTCTCCGTAACTATTACTTGGTCCGCAGGAGTGAAGACCGTAGGGTAGTTCTTAATGTTCTCGATGTCTGTGTACATTACGAAACGAGGATCCCTAGGAGCCATCACGCCACGCATCTCAACGGGAATAGGTTCTTCCCATTTAGTAATGCCTATAGCATCCGTAACATCGTCGCCAAGCTTCCAACCATTACGAACCTTCATTAGTAGACCTTGGGAAAATTCGCCACGAAGTTTGATACTCTTAACTTTGTTTCGATACCCTTTCTCAATCCCTAACTCTTTAACAAGGGTCTCAGGTAGCACTGCGTCGATAGGGATGTAGACTGCAGCTTCACCGGTCTTAAATTGATCGCGACCGACAACACAACGCCATCCACGGATCTGTGCGATGTCCAGACGATCTGCGTTAGGGTGGTTGGCAACGTTATCGATTGCGACTACTTCAACTTTGAATTGGCTCATAGGAATTAGTATAAATATAAACGCCTTCAGGAGTTATTCTAAAAGTATTAGCTCCTTTAGAACACTCTCCCTTCTCGTGAAACAAAGGGCCTACCTCGTTAGTAGATCTACGTTGAGCGTACGCTACGTCTAGTGCGGCGTGAAGAGACTGTCTTACGCACGGGTCGCACATCTCGAGGCCGCATGCGCGGCAAATCAAAGATGGGCTTAGAGTGCAACATAGCTTGTTCATTTCTATTACACTCGATCCATAAGACCCAGTAACCTAATCCTAATTCTAAAGTAAAGTACTTAGGTGCGCTTGCGTAAAACTTATCCTTAGGCCAAGCTTCCGGATGAACTTCCAAACGAAAAGCTACATGCAAGGCCGATCGTTTATAGTAGGACCAATTAATAAAGGACAATGGGCGTCCGGAAATATTTTTCTACGTAGTGTGTTGCAGGTAAGCTAGGACAAAAGAAAATGAAGCCTGCTGGAACGAAGTCGCTTCCTTTACAGTGACTATTATTTACGTACCAACATTCGTTACACCATTTATCGTCACAGCAAGGACATGCCCATCTAGGAGACATTACACAACAAAGATTGGCCATAGTTTAGAACCAATGAAACACCCAATGCGCTGTCCCTAGTAATGTTATAGAATGAAGTAGCTGATCAAAACCAACTACGACAAAGAAATCGTGTACGCGCTTCTCCTGCCACAAGCGACTAGTGACTCGGGAGGTATTATAATCGACAACGAAATGAATTGCGCCGTTGAGTAAGGCGAACTTCCATCCAAGTAGAAGTAAAGGAATCATATACACAAGTATATGAACGCTCAGCCAGTAGTTGGACTTACTTTTATTCTGAGCCATCTGATCAGTCTGTAGACAAAAGTCTGCAAACCAATGTAAGGTAAGGATGTAGATGATCAGGTAAATGGTTTCCAAGCGAGGGCCTCTCTTATATTATACGAACAAATTAAGCTTTTGTTGCGAGGACATTCAAATAGCCTCTTCAGTTACCCAGTGATTGTCAGGAGTCTTACCTGTGTTTTTCCCCCTGACAAAACATTCATCCCAGTTCATAGAACGTTTTTCGTTACAGCGGTCACAGAATAGAGCTCCACAATTCTCACAACGACCTGCAGGTTTTATTAAACAACAGAGTCTATTTTCCATGGCGAACACCATTAGTCCATCGATCTCCATGACGAGATCCATTCGTCCATTCAACTAACGTTGGACAACAGTCTTGTACGATGTTGAGATTCATATAACATTTACCACATATGGTCGCTGAACATTGAGAACATTTAGACACCACTTCATGCTTTGTATGGGCAGGGCACAGTAGAGGCTCTTTGCACTTGAAACATTCGAGACCATCTAACACACAGCATAGCTGTATAATCATAAGGGTTCGCCATTCATACAAGAGTCACAAACTAATCCTTTCCCTTTAGAGTCCCTATAGCATCCAGGAACAATGCACCACCACTGCTTACATATCTCCCACTGCCGGATCATACCGTGCTTCTGACATAGAGCCCAGTACATCTCGTCTACCCAGTCTGTGATTTCTTTGTCCATAAAATAAGCCCCCTACCGGAATCGAACCGATGTAGGTAGTTTACAAAACTACTGCTCTACCACTGAGCTAAGGGGGCGTAAAAAGTTACTCTCTATCTGGCTCTAGGCCTTGTCCTCGTAACTTGTCTAACAAACTCACATGCCATCTCAACAAGCCTCTAGGTGCTTTATCGCACTCTAAATGATCTAGACACCAATGCTTGTGACAGTACATACAAGCGTCACTTCGCCAAGGATTAATAATACAACAAAGGTTCTCTTCTACTTTGTTAGTAGGGGAACCGTCAGCTCCTGGTAGCATGTAGGACATTCCTTCCTTTCTTTACAATAGTGTCTACTACACGTTGTACAACGAGCTATCCAATGATCTCCGTTATTCAGACACTTGGCACAAGCGTATGAGTTACAGGAGGCACATACGTTCTGTACATTAGAATCTAATGCACAACATAGATTATTAAACTTCTTTACGTTATAGGTCATCGAAGGTTAAGGGCTTACGAGGTAGTCCTAAGTCGGATCGGGATAAGTTTTCGTAGGTATTCCAATCCATATTAGTAAGTTCTTTACCTCGTTTAACCATTTCCTCACAGGCGAAGTTCTGCCACTTAGGGGTAATATTCCTACCCGCGAAATAGAGTAGCTTGGACAAGCAACACCTATCGTGCTTTATAGCCTTAAGGATTCTATAAACGTTACTAGGCCAAAACCTATTTACGTTTACACTAAACCCGCAGACACAATAGTATTCAGTTATAGGCCAGAAGCCGTGATACCTTTCTAGCAACCCTGTTACTAATAAGTCGAGTACCATTACGAGCTCAGCGACGAGTACTCCTAGCATCGCGACAGCTATAAACCATTTAGTATGTAGAATTACTTCCATAGGTATCGCCGCCTAAGTCTAGTCCATTCTTTATGAAAGACCTTATCGTGCTCTTGCTTCCGCTTAAGCCATCCACGTTTATGAAAGTCTATCACATGAGCTAACTCATGTAGTAGATTACTCATAGCTGTACGGTCTTGATACTTTCTAATACAGAACAATACCTCTTTAGCAAAGGGGCTAAAGGAACCTGTTACCCTTGTACGGTCGTAGATCCGATAGGATGCCTTGTCGCGAGGATGGAATGTTACTGTACCTCCGACACCTTCCAGGCGAGCTATCTTTCCAGCTCTCTTCCGCCAGTATTGGATTTTAGAGTTCATGTTAGCTCACAAGGGACGTCGTCTTCGTGATCTCTTTTACAGTACCTAATTTGGCCATGGCACTTATGTTTCTCAGTCCTTTTATCTAAATAGTCGGACCAACAAGCAGTACACCATTCCTTTTTACATAAACCACATCTAACGAATAGTTGTAGTTTACAACATAGGTTGTTCATAAAATGGAGCGGGCAGGGGGAATCGAACCCCCGTATGCAGTTTGGAAAACTGCCGTTCTACCATTGAACTACGCCCGCTTAAACTTCTACCTCAACTGGAGGATTGATTAGGTCTGCAAGACACTTACGTCGATGTAACGGATTTACTACGTGCGTAGCAGCTACTAATCCTATAACTGCAATAGGAAAGGTTATTAACAACGTGACGCCTTTCCAGTTCCAATCATCTGCGTCCTCAGCAATGTATTGCATCCAGGCCATTGCTTTCTCAGCCGTAGGCCTTCCGAAGCCGCATCCACATACATCCCCGTATCTCGAACATATACGGCATGACTTTTCATGCCACTTACATTTCTCTAATAAGAACCAGAGAACTCCTGTGAAGGCCCAAGCCAACGCGTAGGCCCCTGCAGGCCAGATTAACAACTTTAGCATGTTAAACCTTTCCTAACAACCATTGGGATATTTCTAATTCCGTAAGAACAAACCCCTCAAACTGTGCAGGGGCAATAAAGTCGTCTCGGAAGTCTTTGTAATGGGCTAAGGCTAAGTCAGGATTAGAAGTAACGTCTAACAAGATAGCTAACGCTAACTGTGTAGGCCCGCTACCACCGTATCCGAATTCAAAGCCTGTCGGCGAATGGTCTCTTAACTTAAGGGATGGATCTAAAGGAAGTTCTTTATCGTCTACGTATATTACGGCCTTTGACCCTTCCCTTTTTCCGAGGTAAAGTTTCATTTGGATCTCCACAAAGTTCATCACATAAGTCGTAATCAAACCATAGAGGTCTGTATATCTCTGCACACTCTTCACAAAGCTTCTTGTGACATCGTTTGCACTGGAACCTAGGATCTACTTCACAGCAGAGGCTATTAGGCATTATCTCCTACAACCCTAAAATACGTTTTGTTCTTGTAGATAATACCCATTCGCTTGTGCACTCGAAACACTACTTTCGCGTACTCTATCATCGAACAAACGACAATCATCGGGATCCATAACAAGGCTTCTACGATCTCATAACGAGCAAAGAAGCCCATTCGAGGCCATGAGAAGTCCAGGCCATAAAGAAATACGGCTAAGGCCATCCCTGTAATCGTCGCAGCTGTCTTCATACAGAGCCAATAGGTGAATACCGACTGCCAGGAGTATTCCTTATTGAGTGCCTTGAGTTCTCTGAACTCAATCACTTCGTATGGTACCTTAATCATTTGACCCCTAGAATGTTCCATGTATGTAACTTACTCGGACTATTGCATGTCTCAACGAACAACGCGTCTGTGTCAGTAAAGCAGACTTTACATCCTAATAGGAGACAATGGTCACAACGTATTACGGGTGATAGGAGGCAGCATAGATCTCCTCCAACACGGCCTAATAGGCACTGCTTATGCTTCGTGTTCTCCAACTCATAGACAGAGTTAAGAGTCTGGATCTTATTCTTATCCAGATCTAATACTCTAATGGAGGAGGTATGTAGAGGCCCGCCGTCAGGGTATCGGGGATGTCCCCAGGTAATGCCCTGGACGTAGAATCCAGGGATCCCTCCCTCTATATACCATTCAGTTATCTTCACAGGTCTCCTTACTGGTTGGACCAGACATTCTCAAAGAACGCTTTGCGGAACTCCGAAGGGGCTGACTTCTCAGGGATGCCAGAGCAAGCACCTGAAGCGTTAGCCATCTTGATATTAACTCCCTGAGCGTACATAACCACTAAGGCCTTCTGTTGATTCGGAAGAGGCTTAGCCTCCAAGGCATTGCAGGCAGCCCTGACACCTTCGTTACTCACCTCGAAGGCTTTCATTGACGACATGTTGCATGTGTTAGGACCTTGAGGCTGTCCTGCGAGACAGCTAATCGTTAATAGAATTAAAAGCATAGTTCCTCTTTACTTGACAGGCATATTACTTCTTACATACACATACAACATAGCAACTAGTACTATGAAGAGTGTAGTCTGGCTTCGGGTCATCGAGGATGGATCCATGATGGTTTCATTCCGCTGCCAAGATGTAATACACTTTCATTGATTAGCCATTGACGCTTGGCAATCTTATAAAGTATATTGTACGAACCGACTAGCCCGCCTGCTACGAAGAGGGCGAGTAGAAAGAAATGTAGTACATCTCTTTTGGTCATTAAAGAAGTGCGGCAACAGCCGAGGCGAACGAAAGGCCGTTCCAAACGGTGAGGGCAATTCCCACCCACATCCAGAACGAATTACCGGCGCGATAGTTCAGTAGAGCTGACCACGCGCAGATCAACATACAGAATAGACTCAACAGCAGGCTGACGATTAACATAGGTTATCTCCTTGACGTAAATGGTGGCGTGTGAGGGAGTTGAACCCTCTTGATGGTTAAACGGTTTTACAGACCGCTCCCTTACCGATCGGGCTAACACGCCTACATACGAGAATTATCTTCACGACGATGCATCATACGACTTAGATCGGTTGTGGACATTAGTATATGTCTTGAGTTCCAGAAAATAAACTTCGCCCAACCTGGAACCTTACCGTCTGCAGGACAGATACCCCAAGCTCCTTCCTTCTCAGGATCTACATGTGAGCATGCGTTCCAGCAGTCATGACACCATGACTCTTTACATGTCTCACACTCAACTGAGATACTCAGAACACAGCAAAGCTTACTTTCCATAGTAGTTAAACGTTGTGTTGGTGAGTGTCCTACCTGTTGCGTTACATTTGATCTTTAGTCTACCATCGCCTTCATCAAAGAACTTGAAGTGACTTTCTCTACGATCTTCCGTCCAACATATCTTACATTCTCTACGATCACATTCACCGCAGTAGTAAAGGGGATTGATCTCGCAACAAAGTTTATTCATGATCTAGGGACGTAAGGAACTATTTCATACGGGGCGTCATGACCTATCAATGAACCCTTCTTACCTGATGCAGGACATACAATCCAAACATCATTAGGATAATGTTTCATCTTGCCCGCACCGAACCAGCAGTCGTAACATTCTTTTACTCCGCATAGGCGGCAGGTGTGATAAGTATCGACTACACAACAGAGTTTGTCAGTCATATTTTAATAGGAACGTTTCACATCTCTTACAATAGTGCATGCTGTGGAGATGTTGCACACATACAGGACGGGCACATAAGGCGCACTTCCAAGCTTCATTCATCACGCAACAAAGTAGATCTTCATACGTAGATGTACTCTCTAAGTAGGTGACAAACTCTTCGTGTGTATGTCTTGCCTTGATCATAAATTGGTGGCCCCGCCCGGACTCGAACCGGGACGCCCTTTCGAGCAGGAGATTTTAAGTCTCACGTGTCTGCCATTCCACCACGGGGCCTATATCAGAACTGCTTGTTCAAGTACTTCTTACGAATCAATCTGTCAGCGTTATTAACTAATAGAAGTAATGAGTCACAGTATTGATCTTGCATGCAAGTAGGACATCTACCTGGATGGTCCGCAATGATCTCTAACTCTTCTTTGACTTCGTCGAAGCAACTACTTGCATCTTCGATTCGTTCTAGATAGTGGGACATCGTCATGAAGCTATCTTCGTCGAGGTCGTGACAAGGTTCACACCAGTAAAGGTTCTCAACAGAGAAGTTCGAATGAGTCTTGCACAGCTTCGTACTACACTTCCAGCAAGAGTTAACTGGATTGATTACACAGCAAAGGCTGTTCGGTTCTTGACCCATAATACTATAGTGTTCTCCGTACCTATCCCGTTGCACTCAGGGTGTTCACCCATCCACTTTTGAAAGGGTTTCCAGCAGCCTCGGCCGTCGTGAGTCCTATGATAACAAAGTAAGGGACCCATATTATACCCTTCAGGCTTATGAACCTCACATCCAAAGTTACGCCCATACCCAGGGCATCTATCCTCAATGGATAGTATGCAGCAAAGATTATCCATTGCTCTCGTGAGCCTTCTTGAGTTCAGCTGAAGCTAACTTTAGGGTCTCGATCAGAGTATCGAGTTCCTGAAAGTTACTAGCCATGATTGTTCCACGCCCCGCCTTGTCGCTGGTAAGGTGAAGTTGCACAAGACTGAAGCCTGATTCAAATCGTGTATGAGTCTCTCCAGAGATATTTAAACCGTTCGCTTCACCCTGAATCTTAGTGTCTTTAATTACTTTCATTTTAGTGCCGCCACCTTTTCCTTGTAAGAGGCTGACCAAGGTTGATATACTTCTTCACCGGTCTCGACTTCTTTTATTTGCCAGACATTACATTCGGCGCAATATCGTTCTTGCTTCTTAACGTGTTTGACTGTAACGACTCCTGACGTAGTTGTCTGCCAAGACTTACTATCATAAGGAGCTGCCCACTTGCCTGTATGAATGCCCCACCAACATAATAGGCTACTGATCATTAGCTTCTACCTCACTGATCCTTAAATAAGATCCTGGCGGCGTTAGCCATATCAGCTGACTTCTTCTGCGCCATACGAATCTCTGTCGCCCTATTCATACCATCGTGCATAAAGTCTTCTAATTCTCTTTCGAGAGGATTGCCGACGAAGCGCCACCACCACCTCTCTTCAGTACGTCTATAAAGAATCTTCTCACCCTCTAACCAATACTCAAGCCGGAGGCCTGCGTTCTTATCGTTCCAGTCGAGCTGACCCCTGAAGAGTATATACTCCCCTTGACGAACCTGGGCTCTGAAGACCCCTGTGAACTTATCGTCTTCCGTAATGATCATATCATCTCCAAGAGCGTAGTATTTGTTCTCGAGTCATGTCGCCTAAGATAGAGTATCTACCTTCATGTTCAGATCCGTGCATAGGATCAATTGATGTAGTATGAAGTATCATACTCTGATTCGCAAAACAATCGCCGCATATAATCCAATCACAGTCTCTACATCCTCTGATAGGGTTAAGGGTGCAGCATAGCTTAGTCTTCGTTCTTCTTACCAACTAAAGTCTCCTCATACGTCATGTCTCTGAAACAGACAATGGCTGCGTGATGTCCTTTAACAGTGAACTTATGTACTGACTCAACACTACGACGATCTCCTATATAGCCTGAAACCATATAGTGGTATGAACATATCTGCCAGCCGCACGCGGCACATCCTCTTAAAGGATCTAACATACAACAGAGTTCTTTAGGTTTCATAATGAGTACATATCTGGACGTGACATCGATCAGGATAATGTGTATAGCATACTTTCCTATTAGTATACTTACACAACAGAGTAGTATGTTGTTTATCTAAACTAATAGAATCTGTTACGTGCAAACGGCCAGGATGAATCTCCCCGTTTTCCCGCTTCTCTAAACGGTAGTTCCAACAAGGAGAACACCATTTCCCATTGCATGCTTCACAACTCAACTGACAGTTGATCTCACAACATAGACTGTTAGTTAATAGATCCATAGAGTGTGCACGGTTGGTCAGCTGATCACTGTACCGGTGACTTCGCTCCGGATGCCGTGGCTAACTCCCGCGGGATGCGGGTTCTTAATCTTTGGTCTGCCTCTGTCCTACTCATAGTATCATCTTTGCCCGAGAGGTATAAGCTACCCGCCAAAGCTATACGAGCCTTTGGACCGGACTGGTCTCCCCAGCAGCCTGTATCTAACCCTGTTGCGTTCACTCAACAACCGTCAGGTCACAACAGATACAAACCCTTTGCCTCTGAAGCTTAGATCCGAACCGATACTCCTTTCCCTGTAGGCCTTCTACTCGATTAAGATTAAGACGTATTACTTAGTAGGCTTCGGCTCGTCCAAGAAGACGTACTTGACGAGGGCGGCATCGATCTCTTCCGGAGAGTTCACAGAGGTCTTAAAGTAGAAAGACCCCGCGTGCTTGCGTAAGGCCTTAGGAGCTACTCCGGCATCTTCCTTCCAAGCCTGCAAGGCTCGGCCCTGAGCGATCTGTCGGCCCTTACGACGGTTGAACTGGTCAAAGGAGACGCACTGGGCGATCCCGATGTACAGATCATTTCCCTTAACGAGGGCAGCTCGAGTACCTCGATGCTCACCCTTCGTGTGATGCTTTAAGACTTTCTTGTCGAACTCATTCAACGGATCCACTTCATTGGTCATACGTTCTCCTTAGTATCGAGAGATATTCTCTCTTGCGATGGCGCAGCTAACAAATAGGCAAATGCGACAGGTCTAGATTGTAGTTCTAGATCGGGTGTTAAGGCACCATCCATAGTCTTTAAAAGGGTTTGTTTCTCAGGACAGAACCAAAATAGTCGAGGCTCGTTTCCCCAATCCAGCTTAGGATAAGTACCTAACATATGGGTTATATACATGCCTGCATTTTGAGGAAAGTGCTTCTCACACCAAGCCTCTCTACAAAGCTGGCATTGTCTATACGGATTAATAATACAGCATAGAGGAGTATTCATGTCTTATCGTTGTATAGGTTCAAATAAGAGGTAGTGTCCTTTGGATCCATGAAAGGCTGCTTCAACACACCATACCCAAGCTCTACCTGTTCCACACTCTTTACAAAGGTATTGCTTACAGTAACAGCACCAACCAAAAGGATTAAGTAGACAACAAAGGTTTACTTCGGAGGCCATACTTCCTCTGTTAACACCCATCTACACTCACCCCCGTATTCACATAGGCAACTTATAGGGCGGTTACAGTTCTTACAATAGGCCTCTTTGTAGCCTCTACCGGAGGCTTCTTCATGACCTTTGATCACACATCCGAGGTTAGTTTCCATTCTCCCTTCTTATAAGAATCTGGCAGCTGCTCAACTTGAAGTACAATAGTCTGCTTGCACCACTTACAACTAGACCCAAATCTATCATTACCTAATGAGAAGACTCCGAAGTCTGTAGGCTGATGTCCGTTAAGCAAACATCCTAAGTTCTCTTTCATAAAGGGGTGGGGCAGGGATTCGAACCCTATCTCCTCCGTCACAAGGAGGCATTCTAGCCAGTTGAACTAACCCCACAGTCAGGACTAAATTAGCACTGCCATCCCTGTAGATGGATCTAAGGTGAAATCTACTTCACCTCCTACATCATAAGTAGACTTGTCAATTACTTGGAACAAATAAATACTACCATCACATTCAATCTCACCTATTGGATCTGAAATACTTTGATCAATAGGATCGAGATAGATCACAGTTCCTTTCATAAAGTGCACGGAGGAAAGCCTATGGGCTCTCTAAATATACTCCGTGACTAACTGTCCCTTCGGGCGGGACTTACCTACTGAACCTTACTTATTCGTCTGACTTGCCTGCAGCGGTCGCAGCTCTGGGAGAGGCGTTAGCTCTGATATCCAGAGACAGGTCCTTTGCAGCCTTCAACGACATGAGCTCCATCATCGTCTGTGCAGCGTTGCCTTGCGCACCACCTGTCTGACCAAACGTGATACTAGGAACGAGCGGGTTGGTCGAATGCGCCAACGCGTC
>Ga0265322_10000419_pt1 | contig 17413 bp, 8 predicted proteins | sample 41222metaG_FD_193584 | JGI IMG/M metagenome (GOLD analysis project Ga0265322, IMG submission 193584) | Rhizosphere microbial communities from Carex aquatilis grown in University of Washington, Seatle, WA, United States - 4-12-22 metaG | ecosystem: Host-associated > Plants > Roots > Rhizosphere >...
GGTCGGCCCATTCCTTCGCCAACTTGATCGATTTCCCGGCCAGGGAGGTTTCTGGAGGAAGCGCTGCGAGCGATTGCGCGAGCTCATCGGGATCGAGGACGAAGAGTTTCTTCGCCTCTTCTGCGCGATCCTGGTCGCAGAGGAAATCGGCGATCGGATCGCGCGGATCAAAGCGCCACTCTTTCGTTGGATTCGTCTCATTCCAGGCGTCAAAAAGGGCCGCCCCAACTTTCAGTCGCGGCAGCAGGAGTCTGATGATGTGAGTTGCGATTGCCGGATCCGGTTCATAAGCCGACTTTCGGATGCCATACGGAAACACGTCGGCAATGATCGACGAAGCGGCTCGGCGAAAGGCGTCTTCCTGGCCCGGAGCGGATTTCGCCAACTGCTCTGCCACACGTTCGGCCTCGATGAGGGTGTCGGAGACGATCCGGTCGCTGAGCTTTGCCATCATTTCCGTGGGTTCGCCCACGAGCCGGTCACCGGTTGACGACAGCCCCTTGATTGGGACCCCGCCCACCGGTTTGCCCTCGAAAAGCGCGTCCGTCTGAATGATCCCCGCGGAGTCAACGATGAACCGTGATCGCACTTGCAGGCGATAGTCGACTTGCTCGGCGAGGCGGCCCATTTCGGGTTCCAAGTCGCGCCAGCGGAGAGTGTCGAGGTAGATCCAGTTCTTGAGCGTCGCTGGATCGAGGAAGACCGTGGCGACTGCAAGCCGCATTGCGACTCTGCGATTGTCCGTCTTCTGCGCGACTTCGTTCAGGACTCTCGCGACGGCGGCGCGATGGCCGTCCTCCGTCGCATCCGCATGGGACGAGCGCGTTGGCCGGGCGGTCTCGGCAATGATCGTTTCGCTCACCCTGCCGACAAACGCATCGATGACCACTGGATCGGAGGGCAGCGGAAACAAAAGCACGCGCGACTTGCCCTTGCCGTCCCAAAGCGACAGACGCATGACCTCGCAGCCGTTGACCGTTTCACAAATGCCCCACACGTAGTAGTCGGCAAGCTGTTCCGATGCGGCGGTATCGGCCTCCACCAAGCCAACCAGGCGCAATTCGTATTCGCCGGTCGCGGCGTCGGCGCGATCCGTGCGAAGCACCTTTTGTGTCTGCGTCGCCGCTGCGCGGCGTGACAGCTCGTCTTCGAGCCGTTCGCCCAGACGATCGTACACGGGATTGCCGCGCGAGGTTGTGTATTCAATGCTTGTGACATGACCGGTCGCGTCGGCGTGACGCTTTTCGTCGGTGTGTTCGGTGACGTCCGGGAGCGCCAGGAACTTGATCAATACCTGAAGGGAGCGGGCTTGAATCTCGGCAACAGCGGTTGCGAGGAGCGGGCGGCAAGCCTGGCAGACGGCGTCGGCATCCTTCGGCGTCAACGGCTCCATCATTCCCAGGTTGAGAATTCCACCAACGCTGACTTCGGTGTGTGCGACGACCTCAGCGCGGGCGGTCTCAATCACCTCAAGCAGGACAAACGGAGGTTTGTTCGACGGCGTGAAAAACGTGCCCGTCAGAAGCAGATCGGCGCGCAGCAGACGACCGAGGCGGATGGCGCTGTCCGGCCGGGTGAACCCTTCGCTGCTCATCGACTGTTCCGCAATCAGGCGGTCGACGGCGGCGCGCTCGACAAAATGATACGGGGTCGCGGAGGCGAGGCGGGGAAGAAGCAAGTCGACGTTCGCTTTGCTCGATTCTGGATCGTTGCGTTCCGTGTCGGCATGCGCGAACTGGCCGAGCGCGATGGTTTGCGCCGCGAGCGGATGGACCGGCCCGACGAAGAGCGCGAGGAAAAGTGCCCGAAGGAGGGTGCGAATGCGGTTCGGTGTCATGAAAGAGAGCATGGGGCGGCGGCGCTACTTCGTCTGGTCCCGGGGCAAGGCAGACAGGCCGGCTTCGGGAGCGTCGGTCTGTTCGGGCGCGACGCCCGTGATTCGGTAAAATGCGTTGTTGGCCCAGGCGACGAGGCCGTAGTGTGCGGACACGCCAAATAGGCGTCGTTGCGGTATTTCCTGCATCGGCTTCCGCACTGGATCGAGAGGTTTCGGCTTCCACGTCTGCGGGTCGATGCGCTGCCAGCTGGCGCCGGGCGCGTAAATCTGGCCGCCAAACGCCAGCACGAGTTCCGGTTCGGCAATCCGCCCTCGGCAGAGCACCTTGACTTCCGTGCCGTCATCGAAGCGGTCTCCCGGCGGCGGGTACAGGAGCACGCCCCTGTCGTCTGCCGCGCCCAGGAGAAACCCGGCCCGGCTGAAATGGCAATCCTTGGAGTACAAATCCGCAGAGGTCTTGAGTTGGCGTCCGAACACACCGACTTCCAGTGTGACCGGATCGATTTGGAGCGGTCGGTTTCGCCCCGCTCCATCCCGCCCGACCAGGATACTCCGGCTGCCGTCCTTCGCCTCGTAGTTATGCAGCCAGCACGGGGAGAAACAAAGCGCGGTGCTTTGCTCAAGATCGGCTTCAGCATCCTCGCGCCGTGCGACCCGCCTGGCCTCGTGGAAAACATCCACCGAACCGCCGCCGGGGCCATTGCAATCGAGCAATGCGCACCAGGCGCGCTGCAACTGACCGAAACTTCCGACGGCGATTGCGCGACCGCCGGACAATGGTAGGACGACGATTCCCTCGTCCGCCGGTGGAAGACCCGATTCCGAATTGAAGCGCGTCGCAATCGTGCCGTCGGGTTTCACGACCCACACACCGGCGTTCCGCGTCGCGATCCACACCATTTTTCCGTCCCAGCGCACATCGCCAAAATACGCCGTGTCGTCGACGAATACCTCGTCGAGAAAACCCTTGTCGCGCATGAACAGAATCGCGCCGGCCTGCCACCAAACGTCCAGATTCGCTCCGCAGGCGACCACATTGGTCAGTCCCCACCAGCCGCCGCGATCGTGGTAGCGGACGCCGTTGGCGGGAATGATCTGGCCGTTGCGACGGCGGATTTTCAAGTCGAGATCCTCGAATCGCGCGCCGCCGAGATCATTGTTTGCCGGTGCGGCCTGTTGCGCGGGCGTGATCGCATTCCCGTGGTCGGCGCTTTCGGTGTCCGCCCACTGCAGCAGTCGCGCCGGTTTGGGCGAGCCGTTGCGCCCATCGCTTCTCGCCGCGGCCTGGGGCGCGCGGCCCTGACCGTCGTTTGAAGCCGGGGCCTGTTGTGCCGCCGGCGCAGCTGGCGTGGGTGCCTCCATTCGCGTCAACTGACGGTCGACATCATCCCGCGCATCCCGGAGCCACAGATACATCTGCTCCTGAGTGTGGGATTCGCGCGCAGAATCGAGATACGGCATTGCTGCGTGATCCGCCAGCAGGCTGTCCATTTTCGCTTCAAGCTGCTGCAATTCATCCTGTGTTTTCGATCCGCGGCTCACGTATACCGAAACAATCCGCGCGTCGCGGGCATACAGACGGCACATCTTGCTGCCCGACCGATCGAGTTCGCCCAGGAGGTTCAGCCAATCCTCGTCGGTCGCAACCGGCTCGGCAGGTGCATTGATCTTGTCTCGGTACCCATGCGACGAAAGCAGACATCCCATCTCGGTCTCCAGCGGAGTCAGGTCGGGCAGAACCTGCGTAAGGACCTGCCTGATGAAACCGAGATCCTCCTTCTTCCAGTAGGCGTGGTCGAGGCGCATCACCGCGGCATAGACGACCGCGATGCGCCACTCATCCATGAGCATGCTCTTGTCGCCGGGATTCGCCTCGATCCACGCCCATAGTACCGGCATCACCTGAAGGATGAACTGCTCCTTGGCCACCTCGGCGACGGCCAGCTGTTCCTCGCCAAACACCCGATAACGGCCGTTGGCAGTGTCGAGACAGCCAGCGGTGGCCGGGCGATCCCGCAACGCATGATCAGCCAGTCGCACAGCGCGGTCGACGGGGATGCTTCGATTCCGGATCAGATACTCAAGGTGCGATAGACGGGTGGCATACGCATCGGCCCTCAGCTGGGCGGCCCTGAGACTCGGTGGATCGTCAAAATCCACAGGGTTCATCGCCCAGATATCCGGCATTCGGCTCCTGGTGATGCGCTCATAATCGTCGATCTGCTTCAGGCGCTGCGTGACGTCATCGGGCCGCATCATCAGCGCCGCCTCGCGCAGACCGGTCGCGTCCGTCCAGAAACCGAGTTGCGACAACTTGTCGGCGCGCTCCGTGAGCCAGCCGAACTGCCGTTCTTGCGAAACCGGCGTGGCCCCGCCTGGGCCTTCTCCGAATATTCGCTGCAGCAGTTCGCCTGACAAGAACGCGCCGGCATCCGCCAGCGGGATTGGGCCGCGCTGCACGCTCTCCGCCGGAGATGTCGAGCGGGAAATCCGCACCGTGAACGTGATCTGGGGCGCGTCAGGCTTGCTTCGGGCGTCCACAAGGAATTCGCCGTCCACGAGAACGGGAACAACTCGCTCGACGCCTTCCGGGGAGGCAAGACCCTGCTCGTTTCGGAGGGCCAACGCTTCTTCGGTCTCAATCGCCGCGACGCCAGGCGAAGCCGTCAGGCTCAGCTGCAGAAGGTGCGCGAAGCGCGATTGCAGCGAGTCGTAATCGTGCGTGAGGTTGCGCGAGACAAACGGCGCAACACCGACGACCTTTGTGACACCCAGTGGGTATGCCTTTTGGATTTCGACGACTGCATCCCTGATCCGACCCGGTACCTCGAACGCCTGGGTTTTGCCGAACTCAAAAGTCTCAGTCCGCAATCGCGTTCCCGTACGGCAATCGGTGACGACCATCTTCAGCCACCTGTCTTTGACCGTGCCAAACAGCGACAGGAGCACCAGTTCATCCGCACCGGCCAACTGGCCCAGCCGCACGCGGTCCGATGGCCGGCCGTTCTCCGAGAACATGCTGACCTCGAATTCGCGTGCGATCACATCCAGACGCTCACGCTCGACCAGGCGCACTCCGTCGACGCCTGACAGGGCTGCCGCGGCACGATCGCCAATCCCCGTCGCGCGGGCGTCGCCCGAACAGAGAATGGCCAGTGTGTGATCCCGGATGGTTTCAACGCCGAAGGCGCCGCGCGACAGCGTTGCCACGGCCAGCGCGGTCCAGAGCGCTGCTGCTGCGGCACCAGGGCGGAAAAGCGGTGGTCGCTTCTCTTGGATCTCGTGTCCCGGAACCATGTGGTCGCCTTCGGGCTGTTCGGACGTGAAGCGGTGGGACGACCGGCGGTCACCGGACCAACTTGGGCAAGAGGGACTCCGCCACGTCCAATGCGGCGTTTTGCAGCGCCGACTTTGCAGCGGTTTGCTCCGCAACATCCACGGCCACGCTCGTTCGGCGGTCCACCACCAGCAACTCGCCCGCGCGGGTGTGCGCCTTGAGCTCAATGCGGGCCTTGCACGAAATCAGATTGCCCTTGCGCATTCCAAATGTGCTGAACGCCTCGCCGGTGATTTCCACGTCCGCCCGGCCCGACGTCTTTTCGTCCAGCACCTTGAAGCCGCATTCCTGCAGAATCTTGCTCAACTCCGTCTCCGCTGCCGGGTCAATCGTGGGTGAACCGTAATGGCGCTCCGCCAGACTTACGGAAACGGACGGCAATGTCTTGTCTTTGAGCGCCAGCCTGATCTTCGCCATCCGCTCTTCGCGCGTCTCTCCTTTTGCCACAAATGTGTCGGCGTGCTGCTGGATCGAGGCTGCGATCTTCTTCGCCAGATCGGATGAAACATCGGGGATTGACGCGGATGGCACGCCCCTGACCAGTTCGCCATACACCCGGCCCGTTTCGGAGCTCATGATCTTGGCGACGACGATCAGCTCGTTGTCGGACTTGAAGACCCGTCCCGTGACCAGCACTTTTGCGCCGATCAGGTGGCCGACCTTCGCGGCGGTTTCGGGCTCGACCGGAATGGCGAGGCCCACCTCCTGTTCGCCAAGCACCTTTTCCAGATCCGCGCGTTCCACAGTGATGAGTTGCGGCTCGGCGGAGAGCGATGCGTTCACAAGCATGGCGACTTTCGGACCGAGATCGCGCACGGCATCGTCTTTCGATTCGAAGTCAAACACCGCAACGGTGAGGATTGGCGGGGTGGCCGGTTGCGCGAAGGTGCGAAGGCATGCGGCAAACAACGCGACCAATAGGATTCTTGTCTTCATAGGGTGAGGGTCAGTTTTGGGGCTCAGTCTCGGGTAGATCAAAGGCGACAGGGTTCAATGCGAGTTCCGCCAGGCGCAGCAGGTTCAACTGAGCCTCCGGGCTATCGGAGAGGCGTTCGACGAGCGCGCACTGCGCCACAACGATCGCGCCGCCTTCCTTCTGGACGACATGGAACGACGGCTTCAGCGGAACGTGCGGCACCGGTGGCGGCTGCAACCAGACGACCGCCACGCCGCGCTTGGCCAGCGCACGGATGTCGCTTGCGAGACTGCCTGGCACCTGGGCTGGTACGGCGAACGGGCCGAAGAGCGCAAGCTTGCCCGAGAACCTGTCCGCGCCGTCCTCGGCAATGTCCTGGGTGGGCACGGCGAGCGTTTGCAGGAGGGGCTTGAGTTGATTGGAGGGATCGAACACGCCGAGCGGCTGATCGCCGGCCAGCGTGCGGAGACCGGCGAGCAGGTCGGTCGGAAATGCGACCACCTCGGTCTTGCCGAGCACGGTCTTGGCGCCGTCGAGCCACTGGATAAGAAAATGCGTTTCGGCGCGCACAGCCGGAAAATCGAGGACGGCGGCTTCGGCGACCGTCTGGCCGGGCAACACCTGGAGCGGTTTCCAGCCGGTGGTGCGCAACAGCACGGCGGTGGCGGGGGTGGTTTGATAGAGGCGGGTGTGCAAATCCACCGTCACCGGTCCCGGGCCCGGATTGCGGAATGCGATCTCGATCTGCCGCGCGCCGCCCGCAAAAACCTCCAGCGGACGTTTCGCCGGCACAACCTGCAACTGGGCCAGGGCTGCGATCGGCCACGCGCAAAGGAACGCGCCGACCATTCCCCATCGCCCCGTTTGATGTCGAACGTTCATGGCAATGATCGAGGTCTTCTTGCTGGACTTGGAAGCTTCATTGTGCCGAGGGTCCGGGCTTCTGCGCCGGCGGTCGGTCGGGACGCGCACCATAGGCGCGTGTCAGGACGACATTCTGTCCGGGCGTGACGACGATGGATTCGATCGGTGGCGAGGCATAACCTTCGACATACGAGTATTGCACCGAAAACGAGCGCAATCCCCAGAATTTCCAGCAATGGCCGCTCGGCAACCACTCGCCCTCGCTCGCACTGATACGCCACTGAGCCGAGGATGGCGTGAGGTTCACCTGAAACGAAGAGCGTTTGTACTTATAGGTTCGCGAGAGCGACAAATGTTTGCGCTCCGGAAGGGTGAGTGTCTCGACAGGCAGCGGATCGAAATCGCCGCCGATATCGGAGTATTCGAGCCGGTGGTTTCCGGCGTCCAACCCGGTCAGCGTGGCGCCGCTCACCTGCCAGGCGCCACCGTCGAGCCTCCATTTGCCCAAGGCAGGCCCCAGGGGCGGCGCAAATACGACGCGCAACGTTGGCTTGGCGGACGTGTATCGGCGCGTGGCGGCGAAGGTGCCGCCGGCCTCGCACGTGATCGTTTCGGTCGCGGGCGGGTCCAAGTCCGGCAGCGGCAAATAGTCAACCCGGCAAGTGCCGGCCGGCGGCCATGAAGTCACGCCGCTGTTCACCCAGGCTCCTCCGTTTAGGCGGTATTTTCCAGTCGATGGCACCAGGGCGATCAGAACCTGCGTGGGATCCTTCGAGCAGTCGCGGACAATGACGCGCCCGTTCTCGGGTTCGAGCGTCAATCTCTCCTCGGTTGGGGGTGTCGCTCTGGTCGCAACGGTGTAGCGGAGCGTGTGCGGTCCCGGGCTGATGCCGTCCACCGTTGCGCCTGCCGGATGCCAATCGCCGCCATCCAGATTCCACTGCGCCTCGGAGGGCACAAGTATCATGGTCAGGGCGGCTGGCGGCCCGGCGTGCACATCGGGCTGGTCTGGCGTGCAGTTGCGGTCGATGATGCGCGCGTCACCGGGTGCGAGCACGATGGTCTCCTCGGAGGGAGGCGTCCATCCGGGTGGGACGGAATACTTGATCGTGTGCGGGCCTGCAGCAATGCCGTCGATCGCTGCCCCGGCCGGTTTCGATGCTCCGCCATCCAAACTCCATTTCGCGTCCGCAGGCGAAAGTTTGACCTTCAACAAAGCCGCAAGTCCGGCTCGCGTCTTCGACCTGCCCGGCGTGTAGCGGCGCGTTGTGCCGAAACTGGTACCCGCGGAGAACGTGAGCACCTCGCTCGCCGGAGATTCCAGACCTGGCAGCGGCGAATACTCGACCAGGCATGTGCCCGCGGGCACAAATGACTTTTCGCCGCTCGCGATCCAAGCGCCCCCGTCCAGGCGGTATTTCCCAGCCGCAGGCACGAGTGAGATCGAAATTTGCATCGGTGCCGTCGCGTATTCGCGCGTGATGACGAGCGCGTCACCGGGTGAGACCGTCACGGATTCCTCTTCTGGATTCACCCATCCCCCGCACGCGGAAAACCTGATATTGTGCTGGCCTGCGAGCAGGCCGGTCACCGTCTCGCCGGATGCACGCCATGCGTCGCCATCCAGTTTCCACAGGGCTGCAGTCGGAATCAGGTCGACTTTCAGCGATGCCGGCATGCCGGCGCGCGACTTCGAATTGGCTGGCCTCGAAGCATCGCCCTCCGGCCGCAGCCGCGCGATCGGGGGCGAAAAAACGGTCTTCAATGAAGCCGGCGCGCCGGTGTCCAACGACGGTTTGCTTGAGGCGTAATACCGCGTGGTGGCGAACGTATCACCCGCTTCGCCTGTGATCGTCTCGCCCGGCGGCGGTTGCAGATCCGGCAGCGGCGAATACTCGATCCGGCAGGTGCCGGCGGGTGACGACGAAACCGCGCCGCTGTCAACCCAAGCTCCACCGTTCAGGCGGTATCTCCCGCACGACGGAACCAGGGAGATCAGAACCTGCATCGGTGCCGGCGTGTATTCGCGCGCGATTTCGGGTGTATATCCCGGTGCAAGCGTCACGCTCTCCGCCGCGGGAGCCGTCCATCCGGGCAGAGCGGAAAAGCTGAGCGTGTGCATGCCAACGTCTAATCCAGTTACTCCGGTGCCAGACGCATACCAAGGGCCGTCATCCAGATGCCATTCCGCCGTGGCGGGCGAAAGTTTCACCGCCAACGACGCCGACCACCCCACGTTTTGTTTCGAACCGAGCGCCGTGTAAGAGCGCGTCCTGTCGACGCTGCTGCCCGGTTCGCCCGAGACAATTTCGCTGGCCGGCGGTTCCAGGTCTGGCAGCGGCGAGTACTCGACAACGTAATTGCCGGCTGGCGGACAGGAGCTCACGCCACTATCCACCCAGGCTCCTCCGTTCAGACGGTATTTTCCAGTCGGCGGGATCAGATGGACCAGAACCTGCATGGGAGCCAGCGTGTAGTCGCGGGTGATGGCGAGGGTTTCTCCAGGCGCAAGCGTCAGGGACTCCGTGTCCGGAGGCGTCCATCCCGACGCAACGGAATAAGTGATCGAGTGCGTGCCTGCGACAATGCCGCCGACCGTCGCGCCGCCCGGTTGCCAGGCGCCGCCATCGAGTCTCCATCGCACCTCGGCCCGGGAAAGATCGACCTTCAACGAAGCGGGCAGCGCCGCATCCAAAGGCGGCTTGGCCGCAGGTCTGTAGTCGCGGGCGATGACGAGCGCATCGCCCGGTTCAAGCGTCAGAGATTCCGGGGTTGGACCCGTCCATCCGGGCAATTCGGAATAACGGAGCGTGTGCTCGCCTGCGACGAGCCCGCTCGCCGTCGCTCCGCCTGCCTGCCATGGGCCGTCATCCAGATTCCATCGTGCCGCCGGACCCGAGAGGACGACCTTCAACGAAGCCGGTCGCGCTGCATGCGTCGGCCTTGCAACGACGTAGTAGCTCGTTGTGGCATATCCGGAACCCTGTTCACCCGAGATTATTTCGGGAATCGGCGATTCCAGATCCGGCAGCGGTAAATACTCAATAATATGAGATCCTGCCGGCATATAGGAGGTCGCGCCGCCGGCGACCCAGTTTCCTCCGTCCACGCGGTACTTTCCAGCCGAGGGCACCAGGCCGATCAAGGCGTACATGGGCGCAGGCGTGAGTTCGCGGGCGATCACGAGCTCGTCTCCTGCCGAGAGTTTCAGCGTTTCCACAGGCAGACGATTCCATCCGTACGCAAAACAACTCAGCGTGTGTGCGCCTGCGGGGATGTCGCGCACCGTCAATCCGCTGCGCTGCCATGGGCCGTTATCGATCCTCCATTGCCCGCTGGCTGAAGCGGCTGCTGCCGGCAGAATGGTGACATTGATGCTGGCAGCCCGCATGGCAGGTGAGAGCACAGCGAGCGAAAGGAGAGCCGCGCAGCGTAATGATTGCATGGCAACTGGGCGGAAACTTGATTCGGGCGGCAAGGGCAGGCGGGTTCCGGGGGTACGGTTCTGACGGCAATGGTGCTTGCCAGGGTATTGACGCAATGTTGGCAGAATAATCAGGAGCTGGAAAACGAGAAAACTCCGTATGCGCGTCGCAATACCGGCCTAGAAGCGGCGTTGGCGGGAGCTGTAGGAACTGTAATAGTCCGGCCTCGCAGGAAACAGGCACTGATTTGTAGCCGCGAGCGCCAGCGAGTGGATCCGAGATCGAATGTCGGCTCGCTGGCGCTCGCCGCTACATCGCGGCCATTGCCGTTTGGCGACGATCTTTCTCATTGCGAGGCACCGCCGACCGTGGCAATTCCAGATCCAGCCCCGTCGGCGCGCATCGCCTCCCACCTCATGCCCGCATCCTCCCTATCCAGCGAGCTCCGTCGCTCACTCCTTCGCAAGATCCTCTCCAACCCGGCGCCGGGTCGGGAGGAGCTCAGCTCGGCCATCGAACTGACGGCCACCAAGGTTGTCGAACAACTGCAGTGCCAGGCAATGACACTGTATCTGGTCGAGGGAGAACAGATCGCCTTCAGACAGGTCTACTATTCCCCGACCCTGTGGGGAGCCGACAAGACAGCGGAGTTCCGTTTCAAGCAGGCTGCGTTGAAACTGCTTCAGCTGAAGCTCCCCAAAGGCACGGGCAACGTCGGCAAAGTCATCGAAACCGGGCAGCCGTTGTTCTTCAGCAGCGATGGCCCGGATGCGGCTACGCTGAAGAAGATGAGCACGACCTTCGAGGTGCATTCGATGCTCACCGTTCCCCTGAAGACAAACATCGTCCTGGGCGCAATCCAGCTGCTCAACAAGGAGAGTCTCGCGGGCACCAACGGGCAGTTCGAGGAGAAGGACCTGGCCCTCCTCGAGGAGGTGGCTGACTATTCCGCCGCTCTGATACACCGGATGCTGGATCCGAAATCCCAGCTCAGTGCGGAAGACTCCGCGAGGTTCATCTCGAAATTCTCTGACCTGCCGCTGGTGACGCGGATCGAGGATCTGCAGATCGATGAGAAATTGGTCGGGGCCATTGGCGGCACGATCATCCGGCGCGAAGGGGTTTTCCCGGAGAAGAGGACGTCGGATACCACGGTGTCCGTGATCATGGCCAACCCGCTCGATCACGCGAAGCGGGAGGCGTTCGAACGCGCCGCATCGCTGACGATTGACGAGATAAAGGTCGCCCCGGCCACGCTGATCGAGCAGCTCCTCAAGAAGTACACCAAGAGCGCGGCGCGCATCTCCCTTGGCAGGATCACTACGAAGCCGGAAACCTGCTGGCTGGTCCGGCTGGGGATCGACAATGGTCTGTTTTCCCGCTCGCAATGCGAGTCCGTCCTGCGGGTCCTGGGTCCCAGGGCCGAGCTGCTGGATTTTGCCCAACTGCTCGTCGACGGCGGCGTGGTCACCGATGTCGAGGCCCTGGAGAAACTGGCCGATCTCGCGATGCGCAACGGCTCATCCGGTCCGCCCCCGAACGATCCGCTAGCCGGACCGTCGCCTGAGGCCGCCGGGGACGCCCCGGGCGGCGAGACCGCGGAATCCGATGCGTCGGCCGTGCCGGGATTCCCGTTCGATTCGATCGGTGCGATTGGCGATGACGTGCTCGCTGCCAAGCTGGCAGAGCTTCTCAAATCCACCGGAGCGTTCGGAGCGAGCGACCTGCACCTCTCCGCCGGCGCCCGGCCTTTCATCCGCAAGGACCGCGCCTTTGTCACCATTTCCGAGCACGCGCTGACGGCCGTGGAGGCGCTCCGCCTGAACTCGGTGCTTCTGACCGAGCCGCAGCGCCGCGTCTTCCTCGACAGCAAGGACTTTGACTACGCCCTGGCGTTCGACCTCACCAACCGCTACCGCGTGAACCTCATGTTTCACAAGCAGGGTGCGGCAGGCGCCTATCGCCTGGTGCCGGCGAAGGTCCGTTCGCTCTCCGAGCTCGGTTTTGCCGCGCACATCGAAACGATCAACAAGCTCCTTTCCTACGACAACGGACTCATCCTTGTCACCGGTCCCGTCGGCGCCGGGAAGACGACAACGCTTGCCTCGATGGTCGCCTTTCTCAACGAGACCTGCGAAGACCACATCATCACCGTCGAGGATCCGATCGAGGTCGTGCAGACCGCCAGGGGCTGCAACGTTTCGCAGCGCGAGGTCGGCCGGCATACGCGCTCGTTCTCCACGGCGCTCAAGGGCGCCCTGCGCGAGGACCCCGACGTGATCGCGATCGGCGAGCTCCGGGACCTCGAGACCATCGAGATGGCCATCACCGCGAGCGAAACCGGGCACCTGGTGATCGGCACCATGCATACGAGCGATGCCGCCACCACGCTCAACCGTCTGCTCGACGTCTTTCCGCCCGCCCAGCAATCGCAGATCCGCGCGAGCGTCGCCGAGAGCCTGCGCGGCATCGTCTGCCAGCGCCTGTTGCCCGCCAGCAACGGAGGGCTCGTGCTGGCCTGCGAGATCCTCGTCAACAACACCGCCATCTCCAACCTCATCCGCGAGGGCAAGTCCGCCGGCCTGCGCAACACGATGGAAACGGGAGTCCGCGACGGCATGTGCCTCATGGACAATGTGGTCTTCTCGCTCTGGGAAAAGAACCAGATCACCGCGCCGGTCGCACTGGCGAACATCGCGAACCGCGTGCTCCGCGCAAGAATTTCCTGACCATGCCTGCGATCGACGCACTCCTCCGCGCGACCCTTGAAAAGGGCGGTTCCGACCTGCACCTCACGATCGGCCTTCCGCCAAAGGCGCGAATCTCCGGCTCGCTTCTGCCGCTGCCCGGGGCGCCGATCGACGCCGCCGCGATGCAGCGCCTGCTGATGGAAATCTGTCCGCAAAACCGCTGGAACGATTTCCTCGAGCGCCACGACCTCGACCTGGCGTACGAGATTCCGGGCGTTGCGCGCTTCCGCTGCAACTTCCTCTGCAATCACTGGGGCATCGCGGCGGTCTTCCGGGAGATCCCCGTGAAGATCCTCTCGTTCGAAACCCTGAAGCTCCCGGAGTCGTTGAAGAAACTCTGCCAGCTCGACCAGGGCCTCGTCCTGGTCACCGGCCCGACGGGCAGCGGCAAGTCGACGACGCTTGCTGCGATGATCGACTTCATCAACGACACCCGCGCGAAGCACATCATCACGATCGAGGATCCGATCGAGTTCGTTCACCAGAACAAGAAGTCCGTGATCGTGCACCGCGAGGTGGGGGAGCACACCGCATCGTTCGCCGCCGCGCTGAAGGGCGCAATGCGCCACGACCCCGATATCCTGCTCGTCGGCGAAATGCGCGATCTTGAGACGATCAAGCTCGCGCTCGGCTGCGCCTCGATGGGCATGCTGGTCTTCGGCACGCTGCACACGAACAGCGCCTCGAAGACGATCGACCGCATCATCAACGCCTTTCCGTCGGAGGAGCAGAACCAGGTGCGCGTGATGCTCGCCGGCTGCCTCGCGGGCGTCGTCGCGCAGCTGCTCTGCAAGCGCATCCCCAAGGGCCGCTGCGCCGTGCACGAGATCCTCCTCCAGCACGAGGCCCTGCCCAATACGATTCGAAGCGGACGCATTTCCGACATCAAGTCGATCATCGAGGGCGGCGGCGCCGACGGCATGATCACGATGGACCAGAGCCTGATGAACCGGGTCAAGGACGGGACAATCGAGGCGAAGGAAGCCTACATGAAGGCGGCCAACAAGGCGCCATTTGCAGCGATGCTGAAGCCCGGCGACCTCGAAGAGGGGCATTGATCCGCGCCCGGTCGGTCACAGAGCTGATGGTTGACCCAAACGGAAGCAGCTGCAGCCGTCCGTCCATCAACATGTGCCGAAGTGCGGCGTAGGATCCAATCAATGTCGCCAACGAAATCCGAGAAAATGCGGTCAAGGCGCCGCCATTTTCAGACGGTCGCGGACGAACGCGATGTGACACCGGAGCCCGTAGAACTGATCGCCAAATGAAGCGGGCACCTTGAGGCGGTTGACGGCTTCCTCGATCTTGTCGAGCCGCTGCAGCAGCTCCTGCACCTTGTCGCGGGTCAATGGGCCGGCGGCATCCCGTTCGAGTCGCAGCAGCGGGCGGTAACGTCGGTAGATTTGCAGCCGGATCCTCCATTTGTAGAGAATGGGGAGGAGACGAACGGCAGGAATCAGTACCAGCAAAGTCGGGACAAAGACCACGAGGATCCGGTTGAGAAGGCTCGCGAGCCAGAACGACTCGACGCTGCTGTACACGAAACCCTTGCCGGATTTGTAGTAGCGGAGGGCATCGCTGCTGATCGTGAACTCATGTTCGAGCGGGGCGGGAAACTCGCCTCGCTTTTGGAGAAGGCCCGCCTTTCCGTGGACCTGCCGTGCAGCTTCGAGAAGAAGGTCGGACAAGGCCGGATGCAGCCCCTTTCGCGCCACGAGTTCCACGGTGGGACCGATGAGAACGATATCCTGGGCCGGCAGGTTCTTGCCCAGATCGATCGATCCCTCTGGAAGCTCCATCCGGTCAAGATACGCGTAGCGGCGAACGTATGCATCAGCCTGCGCAAACGTGAATGCCTGGACATCGGGTGACCGGACGAGACTTCGCAGGGTCTGAATCGGAGCCGAATCTCCCATTAGAAAAACGGCGTCCAGCTTTCCATTTAGAAGTGCTGTCGCCGCCGCTTCAGTGTCCAGGTCGACGAAAACAGCCTGGGTGCCGGTGATCCCGTTTGCCTGGAGCAGCGTCAGCGCGAGCGAACGCGTTCCGCTGCCCAACGGTCCCACTGCGATGCGCAAGCCGGCCAGCTCCGCAAGCCGGTCGATCCGCTTGGGGCTGCGGTAGAACAGCCAGAGCGGTTCGTGCGCGACGCTGCCCAGCGAGACGAGGTTGCTCAGGTCGGTTCCCTCGGCCAGTCCGCCCTGAACGAAACCGACGTCGACGTTCGACTGGGATGATCTCAGGCGCTGGAGATTATCGAGGGAACCCTGCGAAGGAAGCACCTGAAGCGTCACGCCCTTGGTCGCAAGGATCTTTGCATACGAATCGGCAAACCGCTGGAAGGTGCTGCCAGCCGGACCGCTCGTGAGGACGACGATCTTCTGCGGAGCGGACCAAAAAAACCAGAAGACGGCAAAAATTCCGACCAGAGAGGTGAGGAGCACCACTCCGAATGCCAACGCCGGGTTGAGACCGAATGTCTCGACGAGAGCAGCCACCAGATGGGGGCGCGACATCCTCTTGAGTGTGGTCATAATCTTCCGCCGTTCGCGGCGGCGGCATGATTAACGAGGAACCTTCCGAAGTTTTCAATCAATTCGCGTCTGAAGGGAGCGGCGGTGGAACGCCTTTGGAAGCGGGCGAGCCAAGGCTGGCGTCAACGCGGCGTTCCAGCCCCATCAGGCGCTGGCGCAAGTCGGCGAGCATCCGCAGTGCGGCAGTGTTGCGCATGTAGTCTTTGAGCGGCTGGACCGGCAGTCCGGCATAGGCGCCGGGCTCGGTGATGTCCGCGGCCACTCCGGCCCGGTGGACCAGAACCACGTCGTCGCAGATTGTCACGTGATCCTTCACGCCGGTCTGTCCGCTCGCCATGACGCGATTGCCGATCGTCGTGGACCCTGCCACGCAGAACATCGATGTCAACAGGCAGTCCTCTCCGATCACCACGTTGTGCGCGATATGGCAGAGGTTGTCCAGTTTCGTGCCCGAGCCGACGCGGGTCGTGCGATATGCCGCACGATCGATGCAGCAGTTTGCGCCGATGCGGACGCGGTCGCCGAGGACGACATTGCCCGTCTGCGGGATTGGATGGCTCTTCCCCTGTTGGTCCTGGGCGAATCCATAGCCTTCGGAGCCGATGACGGAGCCGGCGCCGATCACCGCCTCGCTGCCAACAACGCAGTTGTAGCCAATCACGGCATTTGGATGCACGACGGAGTGGCTTCCCACCTGCGCATCGTGCTCGATGACCGCGCCGGCCATGATCCGTGTGTGCTCCCCGATCCGCGCGTTTCGCCCAATGACGGCTCGCGGTTCCACACGGGCCGTCGCCGCGAGGACCGCCGTCTCGTGGATGACCGCCGAAGGGTGGATTTCCGGCCAGCCTGCGTCTTCAAACCTGCGCCCGGCATACCGCTCCTTGATCAGCGCCTGCGCCAGGTTCACGTTTGGCGCCAGCAGCAAGGTCAGGCTGCTTTCCCCGGCCAGGAGCGACTTCAGCTTGAATGAGGTGACCACCACAGCGGGCTGTCGCCGTGCCGCCACCGTCGCGTACTCCGCCTTGTCCACGAACACCAGGTCGCCGGGACCACAGTCCTCGATTGCCACGATCCGACGGACGGGTCGGTCGGGGCCAACCATTTCCTTGAGCAGACCTTGCGGCGCGAATGCGGCCATGATTTCCGAAGCGGTGGTATCCATTTGTTTGGGGTGGGGTATTGACTTGGTGCCAGCGGGAAAGTACCGCCGGGGCGTGTCCGCCGTGCTGCCGGCCGAAGACATCGCGTTCGCCCTGGGTCTCGGTGCTTGGCGACGCGGCGCGCAGGTTTGCAGCGGAATAATAGGTCTCCCGGCCATCATCCCAGCGGATGGCCACCTCGGAGCCAATGAGCTGTATATCGATCGGCGTGATCATGGAGAACTGCGAACTGCCGCTGTGAACAAAACGTGCGGGTGCGGAACCGCAAACGAGAAAAGTTTCCGGGTCCGCGGACATTTCGTTCCGGTCGCTCGAGATCCGACAGGGTCCACGGCGGATCACAGCATATGCACCATAATGCCACTTGGGCGCGTACGGCGGCTGTCACTTCGTTCCGGCAGGGCGCGCGCCGCTGCGGATGAGTTCAGTCGGGCAGAAGCGGCGGACCGCCAAGACTGGCTGTCGCCGAGTGCAAACTGCAAAGTTTGACCCCTTCGGGATTGGCAGTTCTGTGATCGGTTCGATCCGACGATAGGTTACAAACTGTCCGGGAGGATAGGTGACACTTTTAGGGTTGGGGAAATGAG
>Ga0265322_10000420_pt1 | contig 17352 bp, 12 predicted proteins | sample 41222metaG_FD_193584 | JGI IMG/M metagenome (GOLD analysis project Ga0265322, IMG submission 193584) | Rhizosphere microbial communities from Carex aquatilis grown in University of Washington, Seatle, WA, United States - 4-12-22 metaG | ecosystem: Host-associated > Plants > Roots > Rhizosphere...
TTTTTACGTAATTTTTCCCGCCAATATTTGCCAACAAAATAGTATTTCACCCCCCAATGTCAAGAGTCGAAAAACGTTATCGAGCTTCCTGAGACAGTTGAAATTTTATTTGAGATTTTTGAGACGTAGGAAAATTTCCGAAGAAAACTTCTGCGAAACACAGCCAGCTGGAAATGCCCTTGCGCCGAGTTTGTTCATACACGCTCTATGGTTCAAATCCAACCAATCCTAGGAAAGCGCACGGATATTCGTTCTTACCATCCAGGGGAAATTCAATAGAATAACTTCCCACTTTTGATAAGCATAGCTGCGAATTCTGCTTGGAATGACAGTTTATACGGGCATAATTCTTGTTGAATTCTACAGTGAACAAGGTGTTGTCCTTTGGCAGAACTGTGGTTTACTGAATCTGCTTAATGGAACTTGTCACACCTTTTCAATTGAATGTGGACTCTTGTTTACAATCAGCGCGACCATCCATCAACAAGGAAAATTAACCCAGGCTCTTGTCAAAGAGAGCCAGAGCCGGATAGCCTCTCACGAAAGGAAAAAGAAATGAAGCCGTCGGAATATTCAGATTGTCCCCATGGATCATCAATGAATAACCATCACCTGAAACACAAAACGAAACTCATCACACGGCTCTTTCTTCCTATCTTAGGGCTCGCTTCTCTTGTATGGATGCTTATCCGAATAATTCCAAAGCCAAGCCGGGCAGAATATCCTTGCATGAAAGTAGCTGCACCTATTGCCAGCGGTTTCGTGGCGTATATTGCCAGCGCGATGATCGCGCTTCTCTCATTCAAAGGCGCGCGCAGCTATTTCCGTAATTCCAGATATGTGCTTGCATCAGTCCTTGCATTTGCGGCGTTAACAGCCGGAGCGTTCACCCTACTCAGAACCGATACAGAATCCTCGGCGCAGACGACAGGCGACTCGTTGTTCGTACCGACAGACGCGCCGAACACGCCGATGGGAACTGCAAGGGGAATTTTTCCGGGACGCGTGGTATGGGTACGGGATTCAACAGCTGCGCATTGGAACGGAACTTCGGGGAACTGGTGGAACGATGCGAATACAAATCAAGCAGCCGTCGATTCCATGCTTTCAAAATCCCTGCGGACCCTCACGGAGGAATCGAGCGACAGCACCGCTTGGATCGCGTTGTTTAAATACTTTAACTCAAACCACGGCAAAGGAACTGTCGGCTATGCAGCCGGAGAAAAAATTGCAGTGAAGATTAATTTAAACAATTCGACGAGTCCGGGTAATCCGGGCAATGTCTCGGTTGCTACTCCGCAGACGGTACTCAGCATGTTACGACAGTTGGTGAAAAAGGCGGGAGTTCCGGACAGCAACATTACATTCTACGACATGATCAGGTGCGTACCTACTCCGATCTATTCGAAGTGCAAAGCGGAATTCCCGAATGTACATTTCATGGGCTGGGTCGATACACTTGGCCGCGAGAAATATGTGCGGGACTCCACAACATATTTACATTGGTCGGATAGCCTAACGCTGGAGAAGGACTCTCAAGTTTCAGCCAAAGGAGGAAATAGAACCTTCCTGCCGACTGCTGTAACCAAAGCGGCATATCTCATCAACCTTGCTAATTTAAAAGCTCACAGTTACGCCGGCATCACGTGCTGCGCTAAAAATCATTTTGGCAGCCTTAGTGTTGACGATGATTTCGGCCAGCCGTATATCTGGGCTCCCCATGCAGCCGGAGTCCATGCCTATGTTTCAGTTCGTTGGACCTCTTGGAGCCCTCAATTGAACTTTGCGGAGAGGCCGATGGGTTCATACAATGCGCTTGTTGATCTGATGGGACATAAAGACCTTGGAGGCAAGACGCTCCTCTTTATTGCGGATGCACTTTATGCAACAAAGAATGAACATGGCAACAATCTTGACAATACGAGCAGATGGAAATCTGCGCCGTTCAACAACAACTGGACATCGAGTCTGTTCATCTCCCAGGACAACGTGGCTATCGAATCGGTCTGTCTTGATTTCCTGCGGACGGAACAGGCGGCCAATCCGGCGAACTACACATTAACCTATGGAACGGTCGATAATTATCTTCATGAAGCAGCGATGGCAAATAATCCACCGTCTGGAACTTTCTATTCCCCGAACGGCGACAGCGTCCGATTGCAAAGCCTCGGAGTGCACGAACATTGGAACAATTCAAAAGACAAACAGTATTCGAGAAACCTGGGAACGGGCAACGGCATAGAGTTGGTTACAATTAAAAGCTCAACGACTGCAGTCCCGGAAGCATCATCGACGCCGGCAGGCTATCTTTTGGCACAAAACTATCCAAATCCATTCAACCCGTCAACAACCATCCGGTTCGATGTTGCAACAAGAAGCCATGTCCGTTTGTCAATCTTCAACGTGCTTGGCCAGAAAGTTGCAGAATTGGCAAACGAAGAAATGGGCACCGGAACTTATGAAAAGACCTGGAACGCCCGTGTTGCGTCAGGGCTCTACATCTACCGGATCGAAGCCGTTTCTGTCAGCAATCCGAGCAAACGATTTGTGGATGAAAGAAAAATGTTGCTTTTGAAATGATTGCTCTGATTCGCTGAGTGGAGTAAAGACCCAAAAATGTCGGATGCTGTGAAGTGTCCGACATTTATTTTTGAAAACTCAACGCGGCGGCATCATTGCTCGGAATTACTTAACGATCTATATTGATAACGTACGAGATGAAAAAAATGAGAATGAAACTTTTAATTTGTGCGATGACGTGTGTGCTGGCTGCAAACCGTTTGTTCGGAGCGCCGGGCGATACCACTATAATCATCAATAGCGGTCCGGGCATACTCGAGGCGACGATTAATGGCGACATCACAAACAATGCGAGGAATAATCCTAACAGAGTCTACCTACTCCAAAAAAATCAGATCTACGTTCAAAATTCGCCGATTGCCGTCATCAACCCTACCGGCACTTTGACGATTGTGGGCGAGTCTGGCGGGAGAAAACCAATCATCGTAATGAACCCAGTCAATGGCAAAGCTATCGGGCAAAATACGGTCCAGGGAAGTATCAAGTTCGTGAACATCCATTACCAGGGGATGCAACTGGACAAAACTCAGAATAATGAAAACTGGTTCATGACAACGGGATCGGCAACGCCGGGAGGACCGAAATTGCCTCAGGTATTAACCATCGACAGCTGCCTCTTTGAGTTTACCAACATCGACTTTTTTGAATGCAACGGTTGGACGAACGGAGCAAAGTTCTTCATTACGAATTCCTATTTCCGCAACCTGTTCCATCCGCAGCAATGGTGGGGATCGCGGGTTTACATGTGCAAGAACCCGGTGGACACTCTATGGGTTGAAAATGTCACCACGACCGGCGGCGGACTTACATTCTTGATGCAGAATTCTCTTACCGTGTTTGCCTACCTCAATCACAATACGATTGTCAACAACAAAAAAAACTGGCTCCAATCTCAGTTTTATATTACGTTCATCGTCACCAATAATCTTTTCATCAACCATAACTGGGCCGGTGAAGATACCACCATCGTATACAACGAGGATACCGATAAAAAAGAATTTACAAGCACAATTAATATCGACACGACAAACTCCCCCGGATCAACGATCATGGTGCAGCCGCAATATCGCACGGCTGATCTCAAGGGCTACACCGCGAACGTAGGCCTTGACAGAATGGAAGTCTTTGTTTCGAATAACGTCAACTACAACGACACATTGATGAACCGCTACTATCTCAATGAGAACAATGCGTACAATACCGTCGGCCCGTACCCGATATCGTACGTGAATTGGTTCGGTTTTGGAAAGGGGCCATGGGTCGTCCACAATGTACCCGGAGAATGGATGAACGACCGGACGCGAAAACTCTTCGCGGCATATCCTCACGGCATGATCGAGGAAAATACAATCACAGCGGATCCTCAAACTGTCACGCCCGGCATAAAAGATGCCTCTGTTGCAAATCAGATGGCGTTATGGGATGAAACCCAGTGGGGGATGACGAACATTCCTGCCAACGATATCACACACAGCGCATACATTTTCGGCGACTACGACCCGACGACCATCCCCGGCGTCGTTAACGGAGTGAAAACTGAAGACGCCGGAACAAATGCCGGAATAACGAAGTTTACGGATCTCATTGAAAACTTCAGCCAGTCGGCTCATATTTCTGCAATTGACAACCTTCCGATCGGCTCCCTCATTTGGGATGACAGCCTGTTTGCGAATTATAGCTCAGCTGCTGATTATCAAAAAGTCATTTCAAGATATGTCGCTCTTGGCGGAACGGTCAATCAAATAAAGGAACCTCCAACCATTGCACAAAACTTCACACTGTCACAAAATTATCCGAACCCTTTCAACCCATCCACCACGATTCGCTATAGTTTGCCAAACCGCAGCACGGTAAGAATCGTCATCACCAACACGCTCGGCCAGCAAGTGGCGGTTATAGAAAACGGAGAGCGGGAAGCCGGCGTGCATGAAGTTGAATGGCACGCTCATGCCGCCTCGGGCATCTACTTTTATCGGATTAACGCGGTAAGTGTTAACGAGCCGATGACCCGATTCATGCAAGCGAAGAAGATGCTGCTGTTAAAGTAAGCTCTTCCCTTTCCAACACTCAGTATTGGTTTGTTTAAGTTCAACTCTCCTGCTTGCACTTTTCTTGACAATGGGACGTATAATGAGTAGAATTAAACCGCCTAACAATCTGTTTGAAAAGCAGTTGATCTTGTGCCGTTTACGATATTAAATCTTGTATTATAACCGCAGAGGACGCAAAGGTCGCAAAGAAGTTTTTGTAAAAATACTAGAAGCCATCTCAAAAACTCCCAAAAAATGTCATTCTGAACGGAGCGAAGCGGAGTGAAGAATCCATGACAATCACGCATCGTGAATCTACGAGGCTTCGGTGTCGTGGATGCTTCTCCCGCCAAAATGCGGCGGGATCAGCATGACATTTACAAGTGCATTCTACATCAAACCATTTTTGAGATGGCTTCTAAGAAATCTTTGCGGTGAATTAATTGTTGAAATATACAATATTTGTTTTAGGAAACAGCACTATCTATAACACAGTGAGAAAAAGCTTTGCATATCCCCGATGGATTCCTGGATACAAAAACTGTTGCGGCCACGTCGATATTGTCGGCCGTAGGTCTTGGCATCGCGTTCCAACATCTTAAAAAAGAAAATCAGCCGCGACAGATTCCCTTGATGGGATTGGCCGGAGCGTTTGTCTTCACGGCACAGATGTTGAATTTCCCGATTGCCGGCGGCACTTCAGGCCATCTTCTCGGAGGAGTTCTTGCTTCCGTTCTGCTCGGTCCGAGCGCCGCAGTTGTTGTCATCACTTCGGTACTTTTTGTTCAGTGCTTTCTCTTCGCCGACGGCGGCATTCTTGCGTTAGGAGCGAATGTTTTCAATATGGCGATCGTCGCTCCTCTTTGCGGCTACGGTATCTATGCGATGATCCGACGTGTAGTGCCTGGCATGAGGGGAGTTATTGTTGCGGTTGCTTTTGCATCGTGGTGTTCGGCAGTCCTTGCCTCAGTTTGCTGCGCGGGTGAACTCGCCCTTTCGGGAACAGTTCGTTGGGAGACAGCGTTCTTTGCAATGACAAGCGTCCATGCAATCATCGGTCTGGGAGAAGGCCTCATAACCGCTATGGTCATAGCCGCAGTCAGTGCAACCCGTCCGGAGTTGCTCGAGTTGCATGCTCACCGTCTCAACGCTCGGGATCTTAGAGCATTCATATTTTATGGATTGATCGTAACGTTAGGTTTGATTCTTTTTGTCGCCCCATTTGCTTCATCGCTCCCCGACGGACTGGAGAAAGTTTCCGCCAGATTAGGATTTGGGAACAACGCGATTCGGCAGTCGTTTGTTTCGATTCCATTTACCGATTACAAGGTTCCCGGGATTCCGTCCGTTACGATAGCAACCATCACTGCCGGAGTTCTGGGAATGCTTCTCGTGTTCGCGTTGTCGGTGATACTTGCATATGTCCTCTTCCCGAAGGCACCCGGCAATCAATCAAAGGTTGTGAAGTAATTCTATGCATCACGATTTTCTCGACAGGTACAGTCGTTCCGAAGGTCCGCTTCAGCGTATCTCCGCAGCCAAAAAGATTCTTGCGGCAGTAGGTATCGTGTTGACCGTGATTACGCTTCCGATTCATTTCTTCTGGCTTTTCATTGTCATAGTGATTGGGCTGATCGCTCTTGCGATGATGAGCAAGATTCCGATGTTTTTTTTGCTTAAGCGATTGCTCCTCTTGGAGCCTTTTGTAGTCTGCATTGCCGTTCTCGCGCTTTTCCAGGAAAACGGCGGTATCGTTTTCGCTTCCATCGTAATACGAAGCACGTTATCTCTCCTGACAATTCTGCTGCTAACGAACACAACGCCGTTTGCAGAGGTGCTGCAAGTTCTCAGGAAGTATCATTTCTCTCCTCTCTTTGTCACCGTCCTTGCACTTATGTATCGTTACCTATTCGTCCTTGTCGATGAATTGGAGCGAATGCAAAGAGCGCGTGCAAGTCGTTTGTTCCGGAGGAATCATTTGCAATTGTGGAACATGCTCTCGATGATGATCGGACAACTTTTTATTCGCTCGAGCGAGCGGGCCGAGAGGATTTACGCAGCCATGTGTGCCCGGGGGTGGAAGTGATTCCTGCCGTCAGAGTAGAAAAACTCAATTTTTCGTATGCCGACGGGAAACCGGTTCTTGGCGGCATCACCTTCTCGGTGTCTGAAGGCGAGAGCTTCGGAGTGATCGGACCCAACGGCGCGGGAAAATCCACAATGCTGCTCCACCTAAACGGCATCCTGCCCGAGAAGCAGTCAAGTTCCCCCTCAATCTTGATCCACGATCAGCCGATTTGTGAAGAAACGCTTGAAAACATCAGGCGAACGGTTGGTGTTTTATTTCAAAATCCGGACGATCAACTATTTTGCCCCACAGTGTACGAAGATGTTGCCTTTGGTCCGCAACAATTTGGAATCTCAAAAGAAGCTATTAAAGAAATAGTGGACGATTGTCTCACGAAGGTCGGTCTTCGCGGCTTCGAACACCGTTCGCCTCATCATTTAAGCAGAGGGGAAAAACAACGCGTATGTCTGGCGGGAGTACTGGCCTGTCAACCGAAGATTCTGGTGCTCGATGAACCGACAAGCGACCTGGATCCGAGAGGCAAGCGCGACCTGATTCGACTGCTGAAAACAATCCCTGCGACAAAAATCATCGCTTCGCACGATCTGGAGCTTGTGTTTCAACTCTGTGCGCGCACGATCGTACTCGATAAAGGGGAAGTTGTTGCTGAGGGCGTCACGAGCGATATTTTGTCGGATGAAGTGCTCATGCTCGAACACGGGCTCGAAAAGCCGCACATCCTTCAGCATTCGCATCCGCACACTTCTGCCGAAAAGCCATCTTAAACGTACACTGCTGTTCGTCTTTCTGGCGATGCTATGGCTTCGCCAAGCGCTACAAACTTCGTCGGGATTAACTCGCTTGCCATAAATGCAAAGTTAGCGAACGATCCCTTGGGAGATGCATTTGGCAAAAGATGGCGGATCTTCGAAGATTTTTCCAAACGTTGCAAGGACTCCTTCGGAGAATCCCTTCGGGAGAACTCTCGTTACAGCCGCAGGCCCGTACGCAGTGTAGCATTTCATTGCCGCTGTGCTACAGCGGGATATGCCGCTCAAAAAAAATCCGACACTTAAAAAAGCGTCGGACTTTTGAATCTGCGGAGAGGGAGTCCGCCCAAAAGATGGCGGATCTTCGAAGATTTTTCCAAACGTTGCAAGGACTCCTTCGGAGAATCTCTTCGGGAGAACTCTCGTTACAGCCGCAGGCCCGTACGCAGTGTAGCATTTCATTGCCGCTGTCCGGCAGCGGGAAAAGCCACTCGCCATAAATACAAATGGCTCGTTAGCACGAGCCATTTTTGCTTCTGCGGAGAGGGAGAGATTTGAACTCTCGGTACAGGTTTACCCCGTACGGCGGTTTAGCAAACCGCTGGTTTAAGCCGCTCACCCACCTCTCCGGGAGCTGCTTAAATTTTCTGTATAAATGTAGTCAATTGGAAAAAGATTTGCAACTGCTTTTTGGCTACAACGGAATGTTGCCGTGCTTCTTTTTCGGATTACGGTCAACTTTTGTCTCTAACATCTGCAATGCGCGAATGACCCGCGGGCGCGTCTCTTTCGGTTCAATGACGTCGTCCAAATAACCGCGCTCGACAGCGATGTACGGGTTCGCAAATTTTTCCCGGAACTCATCCTCCTTTTGCTTCACCGCTTCTTCTTTGTTATCCGCTTTCTCGATCTCTTTCTTAAATATTATCTCAACCGCTCCCTTCGGACCCATGACGGCAATTTCTGCCGTCGGCCATGCAAAATTCATGTCTCCCCGGATATGCTTGGAGTTCATCACGTCGTATGCTCCGCCGTACGCCTTACGCGTAATGACGGTAATTTTCGGAACCGTTGCTTCGCAGAATGCGTAGAGGAGTTTTGCGCCGTTTTTGATAATCCCCCCCCACTCTTGTGCAGTCCCGGGCATAAATCCCGGCACATCCTCAAACACAAGCAGCGGAATATTGAACGCATCGCAAAAACGCACGAAGCGAGCCCCTTTTACCGAGGCATCGTTGTCTAACACACCGGCGAGCACTGACGGCTGGTTGGCAACAATGCCGACCGGCCTTCCGTCCATTCTACCAAATCCGACGATGATATTCTCGGCATAATGTTCGTGCACTTCAAAAAAATCGCCGCCGTCCACCACCGAGTGTATAATCTGCTTCATATCGTACGGCTTATTCGGATTTTCAGGTATAATCGTATTGAGGCTATCATCCATCCGCTGAATTGAATCCTCCGATTCAAGCGCGGGCGGGTCGTCCATATTGTTCGAAGGAAGAAATGCGAGCAAGGTTTTTATCCTCTCGATGCACTCCTCTTCGCCATCACAGGCAAAATGCGCCACGCCGCTTTTTGTCGCATGAGTTATTGCTCCTCCCAAATCCTCGGAAGATACGTCCTCATGCGTTACAGTCTTCACGACGTTCGGCCCCGTGACAAACATGTAACTTGTGTTCTTTACCATGAAAACAAAGTCGGTGATCGCCGGCGAATAGACTGCCCCGCCGGCACACGGCCCCATCACAGCCGATATTTGCGGAATGACGCCGGACGCCATTGTGTTCCGGAGAAAAATATCTGCATAGCCGCCCAGGCTGACGACTCCTTCCTGAATACGCGCGCCTCCCGAATCGTTCAACCCGATCAACGGAATGCCGACTTTCAAGGCCATATCCATGATCTTGCAGATTTTCTCAGCGTGAGCTTCGGACAGTGAGCCGCCAAACACGGTGAAATCCTGACTATAGACAAATACTTGCCGTCCATTGATCCTGCCGTGGCCTGTAATGACACCGTCGCCCAAAAATCTTTGATTCTCCAATCCAAAATCATATGAGCGATGCTGAACAAGCATCCCGATTTCTTCAAACGTCCCTTCATCAATCAACAAATCGATACGCTCCCGTGCGGTGAGCTTCCCCTTTTTGTGCTGATCGTCAATTCTCTGCTTGCCGCCGCCCAGCAACGCGGCTGATTTTCTTTTCCGGAGATCTTTGAGTTTGTCCGATGGCATGAGTGCCTCATTTTTATAGTAGTGATATGAGAACAAATACAGCGGCTATGACTGCGACCACTAGAACAAGACCGTACATACAGGTTATGATCGAGAACTTGATCAATGTCTTGCCGCCTGTTTGCCTGTAGACACGCTTCATCCCTTGGTACAGATTCACGGGAATTGCAAGGAACAGCACGTCCGCGTAGTTGGAAACGAATGGCCATCCGGTGGAATTCAATAGGACGATTAAAAGAAGAATGAGATAAACGTATGAATGGAAATAGAATGAAAAAACGACATGCTCAATGTAGTAGTTTTTTGAGCGAAGATATATCAGTTTCAATAAGAGAGCAAAAACCGGGAGCAAGAGGAATACTACCTGCGGCGTGTGGTCGTGTAATCCATCAAAGAATAACTGCGGGTTGGTTCTCAATTTGTTCAACCCTGCTGCAAAACGATGGCCGTATTTTCTCTCAACCAGACCCGAGTCATCCTTCCAAATGGTAAGTCGTGTCCCGCCTTTCCTGGCGATGGTGATGATCGAATCTGCACGAACCGGTGTCAGCGACGAATCGACGCCGAGCTTGTTTTGCGTTTGCAGCTTTTCATCCGGTTTTTCAACAAGAGCTGTCGTAAAAAAATAGAGGAAACTCATGAAAAAAAACATTTTAAACGGGGAAATGTAATGCGCTCTTTTTCCCGAAATGTATTCTACGGTCAACACACCCGGTTTGATGAGGAATGGAATCAGGCTATGAAACAATCGCGAGTCGAAAGAGAGGACCTCCTCGATCAATTCCTTGAGTAGATCTTTGAACGGGAGTTTCATCTCTACATTATGCTGGCCGCATGTCGAACAATATTCGCCAGTGAGTTTGCTGCCGCAATTCTCGCAGAACTGTTTTTCATCGGTCATAGCAAAAGATACGCTTTCCTATCTGCTATTTCAACCGGTAGTGACTCGCGTGGGTTGGTACATGAAGATCGACCCGACCGATCAACTTGCAATGGGTAGTGTTACAGTTTGGAAAAATCTTGGCTCACAGGAACAGCCCTTACTCTTGACACACCCCCTCCCCCTCTCGCCGTCGCCACAAGCTTCCGCACAGAGGGGAGTTCTAACGCCGGGCATGAGTTTAGACAGTCCCCTCTGAGTGCAGGCAAGAGGGAATGCGAGAGGGGACGACGCGAAGCGTCAGGGGTGTGTAGATTACTCCGCGGCGCATTTTCTTTCAAAAGCAAACTGTAACACTACTTTGCAACGCAATTTGTTGAATCTCTCTTGAAGTTTCAGTATTTTGGTTTATCCAACCCATTACTTTGTCGCGCCAAAAATCCTTTTACCATGCAAACATTAGTAAAACAGCTTAATCCAATGAATTTTGATCCGAAACAATACTTCAAAGAATTCAATTTTTCTGAAAACTTCAGGTTTAATTTCAATCATTTGCGGGGAGATTTCTTAGGGGGATTGACGTCCGCCATTGTCGCGCTTCCTCTCGCGCTCGGGTTCGGGTTGTTGGCATACAACGGAAATCCTGAAGGAGCGGTTGCCGGGCTTTACGGGGCGATCTTCACGGGCATTCTTGCGTCATTATTCGGCGGAACTCCGCAGCAAATCACAGGGCCGACTGGCGGGATGACCGTCATTCTCACAACCGTCTATATCCAGTACGGCGGTGCCGAGGCATTGCTGGCGGCCTGCATCATCGCCGGTGTATTACAGATCGGTTACGGGTTCTTGAAACTCGGCAAGTACGTCCATCTAGTTCCCTACCCGGTAACGGTGGGCTTTACCAACGGAATAGCGATACTCATTTTTCTGCAGCAGATAAAAACATTCCAGACAGCGCCGGTCATTGCACTGATCACGATGGGGACAATTTTCTTGATCCCGAAGTTGAAGAAGAACCTTCCGAAGTCACTCATCGGGTTGATTGTCGGGGCGCTTACGGCCTTGCTTATCCCTTCATGGAACTTCCTCGGTATAACATACCACGCCGATTTTGGTTTTGCATACGCCTCGGCCGTGAAAGTCATCGGCGAAATACCCTCTTCGTTAAAAGCTCCGCATCTTCCTTCTATCTCCTGGGAAACATGGAAGACAGTGTTTCCAGCCGGATTCACGATCTCACTTCTCGGTGCAATTGAAACGCTGCTCGCCTCCGTCGTCGCCGATAATGCTACAAACACAAACCATAACAGCAACAAAGAGCTGATCGGACAGGGCATCGGAAATTCCATTGCACCTTTTTTCGGCGGGGTTGCAGGTACCGGGGCAATCGTTCGCACGATGGTGAACGTGCGCGCCGGCGGGTCAACCCGCCTTTCAGGGATTTTTCACGGATTTATTCTTGTCCTGGTTGTCTTGTTTCTCGGATCCCTTGCTTCGCAGATCCCGCTGGCAGCACTCGCCGGTGTCCTGATGATGACGGCAATCGGGATGCTGGAAATTGAGCCGATCAAGCTCATCCCCAAAACGCCCGCCGCCGATGCCGCCGTGATGATGGCGACAATTCTGATCACCGTCTTCACTGACTTGATCACCGCAGTCGAGGTCGGGATGGTAATGGCGGCATTCCTCTTCGTCCACCGGATGAGCGAAATGGGAATGGATCAAACATTGATGAGCGAAGTCAAGAGCCTTGCACTCCCCGAAACAGTGATCAATGAATTACAGAAGAATAAAATCGTAGTTATCGATGTTGAAGGACCTCTTTTCTTCGGCGCTGCGAAAAGTTTCGTCAACTCTCTTGAGAAAAACTTCGACGTCAACATTGTCATTCTCGAGATGCACAATGTTCCAATCATTGATACAACCGGCGCCGTCGCGATTGAAAATATTGTCGACCGGCTCCATAAAGACAAAAAGCGGCTCATCATCGTCGGCCTTCGCCCGACTGTGCGAAAAGTGCTGTATGACCTCGGCGTAACCCGCACTATCGGAATCGGCAATTTTCTCCCCTCTATTAACGAAGCCATCGACTATGCGCTCGCCATTGCTAAGAACCAGGTAGAAAAAGCGCATCTTGCCAGCTTCGTCCCTGAATCGCTCATCCTTCTCGATGTTGAAGCAAAGGACAGGAATGAGCTATTTGAGAAAATGATAGCGCCGGCGGTAAAGGCGGGGATCGTGAAGAATAGAAAAGAGTTTTTGGCAAGCCTCATCGAACGGGAGGAACTGACGCCGACGACTATCGGCCGCGGAGTGGCAGTTCCACACGCCCGGTTGGGCGGCGCGAGTAATCACGTTATCGTGGTGTTCGCACGGCTTAAACATGAACTTCAGTATGACCAGAATCAAAACGAGAACGTGAAACTCGTCTTCATGGTCTCGACAGGGTCGAACGAAAAGCAATATTTGAACGTGCTTAGAATGATCGCTACGAACATCAGCAATAAAACAATTTACGAAAGGCTTCTTTCAGCCGAAGACAAATCGGAAGTCCATCATGTCTTTTCCGAAATCCGGATGAATCAACCGTTGGCGAGTTGAACGCTACGGTTTTCGTACTTCGATACCCGCCTGCCGCTCCAGCACCTTAACGACTGCAGAATAATCTTCACGCCCAAAACCAGCCGCCGCGGCTTCGGCAAACATTTTTTGCGATGCTTCAATTCCGGGAAGCGGAACCTGACGCCGCTTCCCGGCATCGAGGATTAGATTAAGATCTTTCAACATATGCTGGACAAAAAAGCGGGGGGAAAAATTCCGGTCAAGAATTGATTTACCTTTGGTTTGGTACATCGGCGCGCTCAACGAAGAGTGGTCGAGGATGTCGAGCAAGGTCTCGGGGTTGACGTCCGCTTTTTGCGCAAGCACCAGCGCCTGAGCAAGCGTCGTTCCCATTGCGCCGATGAATAAATTACAGAGCAATTTCGTGTACGAAGCTTGTTCCGGCCTTTCGAACCGCCAGATTTTTCCGCCGAGAATTTTCAGAACAGGCTTGGCGCTGCGAAACGCTTCGTCGCTCCCGCCAACGAATAATAACAACGATCCGTCCGTCGCTTGCGGCACACTCCCGAGTACGGGAGAATGGATAAACAAACACCTATGGCTTTTGTATTCAGCGGTGAGCCGCTCCGTTGTCACTGGCGATACTGTACTCATGTCGACATGGAGGCATCCTCTACGAAGCCCATGAATTACGCCGTCCTTTCCTGCGGCAAATTCCGCAAGCACCTCCGAAGTTGACACCATCGAAAAAACAATTTCCGACTGTTCCGCGACTTCTTTCGGGGACCGGCACCACCGTGCACCCTGAGTGATGAGCCCCGCAGCTTTTTCTTTTGTCCGGTTAAAAACTGCCAATGGATAGTCCGCGTTAAGCAAACGCGTTGCCAGCGGAGTACCCATTAGTCCGAGACCGATAAAACCGAGTGAAGTCTTCAACTGTAACCTCCATACTAAGACATAAAAAAAGGCGAGATGACTTTCGCCCGTCAGCAAATAATCGAATTCCGTTGTTCCCCTACTTCTCGATCGAATCAATAATTGCGCCGCCGACAACATCATCGCCTTCGTAAAACACAACGGACTGACCCGGGGTGATAGCCCGCTTTGGTGAATCAAACTGCACACGCACAACCCCTTCACCATCACCCTCTCCTTCAATTTGAGTGACGAGCGAAGGCTCATCGCCATCCTTGTAGCGGATCTTTACTGTCAACCTCTTGCCATCGCGCAGATTGTCATACTTGATCAGATTCAGCTTCGTTGCTGTGAGCGTCGTATGGAGCAGATCGTTGTCATGCCCGACGGTGATAATGTTTTCTTTGTAATTAATGCCGGTAACATACACCGGTTCGGGGAACGCCACGCCGATTCCTTTGCGTTGGCCGACTGTGTAGAACGGAAAACCGCGATGCTTGCCGACAACTTTACCATCCATGACGATGTCGCCGCCCGTCACCGATTCTTCAAGATGCGGGAGCTTATGCTTCAGGAATCGCTCGTAGTTATTATCGGTCACAAAACAAATCTCAAAACTCTCACCTTTTGCAGCCGTTTGCAAGCCGAATCTCCCGGCAATCGCGCGCGACTCCGGCTTCGTCAATTCTGCGAGCGGAAAAATTGTGCGGCGCAGAGAATCCTGCGTCAATCCCCACAGAGCGTACGATTGGTCTTTCTGGATATCTTTGCCGCGCGAAACAACATACCGGCGCGTGCGGTCATCTTTTCGCACCCGCGCATAATGCCCCGTTGCGATAAAATCGGCCCCGAGCTTGAGGCTTTTGCGGATCATCTCTTCCCACTTGATCTTTCGGTTGCAAATGACGCACGGGTTTGGTGTGCGGCCGTGCATGTATTCTTCCACAAAATTGTCAATCACTTGCGCACCGAATGCTTCTGAAAAATCCAGCACATAATGAGGGAAACCGAGCTTTGCCGCAACCATCCGGGCATCGTTGATCCCGTCGAGCGAACAGCAGCTCTTGTCGTTATCGTCGCTGCCCCCTACGTCGTCATAGTTAAACGTTTTGATGGTTATGCCGATGACGTTGTAACCCTGCTCGACGAGCAGCGCAGCAGCGACCGATGAATCGACGCCGCCGCTCATTCCAACTACAACCGTCGTATTTTTATTGTCGCTCATTATGGAGTAAATGTACTAAAATTATTGGAGACTCCAAAATACGGCAATAAGGCGCTATTTTTTTGTGGGACAAGCATCCATGCCTGACGAAACAGGTCAAGTCAGACAGTTCCGAAGGAATGGCTTCGCCAAATGTCTGATCCACAATGACCTAAAACTTTTTTTACTGCGCTAATTACAGTCCAACATCTATCTGAAGTGTTACCCTGTTGTCGAGCGGCCCGATTATTTCCGAATTTCCCGTGCCGATCGATGCCGCACCGGTTTGGAAGGTCTCACTGTATTTAAAAGAGAACTCCGCGCGTGGAAAGACCGTGATACCGCCAACAACGTACCAACGACTCCCCCTTCCGTACAGCGGCGGGAAAGAATATTCTCCGCGGACATCACTTTCGTACTCGTATACCCGGGAATCGTACGACTGGGTATCAAAATATACCATCCTCGCCGTACCGTAGAAACGTGAATGTTGTGAAGAAACATTCACTTCGGTGAACATCAACATTCCCTCTTCCCCGTTGTGCGAAGCAGAGTACGAAACCGTAGTCAGTTCTATCCTCTGATTGATTTCCATCCACTTGTTCAGGGCGAAGGAAAATGAAGCGCGGAGATTGTTTTGATTTCTTTCTTCGAATATTTTTTCCGGATTCTGGTCGGCATCAAGCAAAGTATTTTCCACCGTTTTGGTATTCTCTTTGAATTGAACAGAGGCGTTGACCGATTTTGTTAGCGTGCTTTCACAACGGAGAACGATCTCACTTCCTGTAGTTGTGAAAGCGCCGGAAGACGGCAAAGTAAATTCATCATAGGATGTGGATATCTTGACTTTATTCGAGGCGCGGTATTCCATTCCCAGGTATCGGCCGTTTTCGCCGTTGACGAGACCATTCTGTTCGCCGAACCCGTACGCATACGGATTTGCGTACTTCCTTGAATACGACCGCAGTTGACTGGACAACGACAACCGCTTGGACACTTGGCAAATGAATCCGGCAACGCCGCTCTTGGAATCAAGAGAATTACCCGCGAGTTCTCCGAACAGCATAAATGAATCAAAGGCGAAGTCCGCATTGGCACCGACGGCCGATTCTCTTTTTCCATGAAGAACAAACGGCGATTGAATGTCGATACGCTTATCGTACTGAGTGCTGAACGCATTCGCTCCTATTTTGCCTGTGCTTCCGATGCGACAATCCGTTATCTCGCCGATTGTTGTTTCGTTCGCCGCAGCCCGCTTTTCTATTTCTGTTTGGGACCGAAAAAGGCCCGATGTATAAAAGCTGGTAATCGCGTTCGCGGAATCAAGTGTCGCCGCCACCGCTTTGCGGGAAAAAAAGATCGTCATAGAAACAGGGTCTACTTCCATCGTCGCCGCAACCCCTTGGAAATAATGAAAGTCGTCCGTCCCAAGATGGGGCACAATCGTCCTCCCCGTTGCTTTGATTTGGTACAACACGCTGCCTCCTTTCGATGATGACCTGAAGCTCGAGAGCGTCATCCCTTCACCGCTGTTGATCGTGTAATCGCCGGCGACAAACTTCTTAACTACCCCATCATTCTCGAATCCAATGTATCCGCCGAAAAAACCGTCTTCCCAAGTTTCTCCGGCATCCTTATTGTAAAGAATTCCGCCGCTCCACCGCGGCGTGTTGACGATCAATCGATCATATTGTGCGGCCCGGCTCCCAGCGTATTCCCCGTCGACAAACGGTTTCTTCGGATGGATGTCCACGCTTTCGCGGGATCGAAACGACATTGCCGTTACACTGTCGCCGGAAGCGAATGAATGCGGCTTTGTTTTCTCTGCACCGAATGCGATGAACGGCGCAACGAGTGCAAGCGTATGCTCATCCATTCCATCGATGAGACGTAGGTCGGACATTGAAAGGCTTCCCAATGAATCGCGAAGAAATAGAATCTTTATCGCCAACGCTGACGGGAGATAGGGAACTTCAATGATTTCTTGAAACGAAGCCAAATTGATATTGACCGGATTCGTTCGATAGAAATCCAATTCGTCGAGTGTCGCCGATTTTCCCGTGCCGTCGTCGATTGAATTTTCCATTCTCGATTCCAAGTC
>Ga0265322_10000423_pt1 | contig 17272 bp, 13 predicted proteins | sample 41222metaG_FD_193584 | JGI IMG/M metagenome (GOLD analysis project Ga0265322, IMG submission 193584) | Rhizosphere microbial communities from Carex aquatilis grown in University of Washington, Seatle, WA, United States - 4-12-22 metaG | ecosystem: Host-associated > Plants > Roots > Rhizosphere...
ATATCGATGTGCCTGTCTTCATCCTTTTTTATCTTTTCAATAGTGTCTGTGATTACAAAATTCTTGAATGTAATTATATCTTTCGCATAATTTTCACGAGCCATTATCTCGACGGCTTTTATATCTACTAATAACTCTATAAGTTCATTACGTGTCGTTACGCTTCTACTTTCAACATTAGTATTGTCTTTCATCTTCTTCAATCACTTTCTGCATGAGATCGCTGAATAGATACGCGTGTCTTATGGAATCGTGCACTATTATCTGTATATCTTTTCTAATACGTTCACGCTCTTTTTCATTCACGTCAGGAAGGACATCTAATCTAGTTATGATATATTCATCTAGTCTTTCAACTAATTCATCCTCATAATCCCTTTCATCCTTCAATCTTTCAAGAGCTTTTGTTCTGTCCATTAAATCACTCAACATTTCTATTTTGTATTTTTAAGTCGCTGTAACAATTCATTTGGCTACAATGGATATTGCTGTGTACCAAGGTTTTGATAATTTTACAACTCCAGTTTGTGTATCTATGCTGACAGTATATGTTGTTTTTGCTGGAATAATACCTAATATCCTAATCTTTTTTTGTGAACTGGCGACATATTTTAGTCCTTCCTTAAATTCAACAATCTCCATGCTATAATTATTTCCTAGTTCATTTTTTGTGCTTTGTGCAGCTTGTGAGGGGGATATATTTATTTTTTCTCTGCCTTTTGATGTCTCAACAAATACTCCATCATCGTTTCCTACCACGACACTTTTGGTTTTGGCTGAACTTTCGCCAGCATTAATTGTCGTCCATCCTTCGGCATTTTTTGAGAGGGTTACATTGGCATATGCTACTGTTACAGTCATTGTCGAATTATTGCTTGTAACACCGTCAACGGTTATATTATTTTTGTTGAATATTACCTCCTTATACAATAGGTTCATATTTTCTGAAGCATTGCCAGTCGTAGTCGTCGTATTTGTATAGGTTGTAGTATAGGTTACGCAATCATTTTTATTATCGTCCCATTTAGAACCTTTTGAAGTACAGCATTCATTTCTTGAATTGGGATTGGCATTGGCGCAGCTTGTTATTATGGCAATATTATTGTTTTTTGTGCAGTGGCTGTTGTCTACTATGTTTCTTCCTCCTCCAGAAATACATTTGTCTATTCCAGTGCTAGGATTTGATGTGCATACTGCGCATTGACTTTTAGGTATGATAGAATATGTTGAAGCAGTCTTGATCATGTTTGCTCCATATCCGAAACTTTCGCAACAAACATTAACCTCTGATGAATTATTATTGCTTGTTCCAATTATAGAATTTGAATTCAAAAGCGCATTAGTGTTATTTGAACTCGCCATGACCATCGTACTTAAAAAAAATATTATTGCAAGCGACGATGCGCTTAAAGACAAAAATTTCGTGAATGAAGATTTTGACATGTTATCCCTCCAAATTATATTAGTATTTTGGCATCCTAGCATCCGAACGAACAAAACTAATCTTAGCGAGGCTCGCTCAAGCAAGTATTAATTTAGAGAACTAGTATATATTTATATCGCTTCTTATGACTTTAAATGACATGGAAACTATCAATTCTAGAACAATTTGAGAAGCAATTTGTATTCTTCATCATTACGTATAATATTTTATTCATGCATTTTCTTGACAAATTTTATAAACGCATGCACATATCTAAATCCATGGATTTACAGCATGCAATAGGTCATTTCAAGTATTCTTCAGGGAAAATTGATGTCATAGCCTATTATGATGATATAGATTCTGTCAAAATAACACGAGGATTAATGGAAAATCCTTCTATGGATAATGTAACTAAGTTTATTGATTTTGGACTTATGAAAGAATTGCGTTGGCCGCAATATAGAGAGAAATTAATACACGCAAATTTATTGCTTGTGAAAAAAATTGTTTCCGAGTCCGTAAGTACTGATACTCATATTATACAAGCAATTAATGCAATTTCTGAACTTGATAAAATATGTAACACTCTAGTAAAAAGAGTTCGAGAATGGTATGGGTATTATTATCCTGAATTGTCGAGAAATATTCCAGATAATGAACAATTCATTAAATCTATTATAGCAAAGACTAAAGAAGAACATATGCTCGAGAATAATGAAATAGTTTCGATGGGTCCAATGGTTGGATCAACAATCACTGAAAATGATTTAAGTGTGATTTTGACATTTGTTCGTCAAGTAGATGATATGTATTTAGAGAGAGAAAAATTAATCAATTATATTGATAATACTATGATGGCATATTGTCCGAACATGTATACTATTACAGGCGGATTAATTGGTGCAAAACTTCTTGAAAAAACCAAATCATTAAGACATTTAGCAATGATGCCATCTTCAACAATACAATTACTTGGTGCAGAGACAGCATTATTTAGACACTTAAGAAATAAAAATATCAGGCCTCCAAAACATGGACTAATAATCAGCCACTCATTTGTTATGAATGCAAAACGCGGCGAGAAAGGAAAGGCGGCAAGAATGCTCGCAGCAAAAATTAGTATCGCTGCACGTGTAGATTACTTCAAAGGAGATTTCATAGGAGATCAATTGAAGGAAGCTTTAGATAAGAAGATGGAATAATGAGGAGAGTTGTGACAATCATAAAAACTAAGGATTTCATATTGCGTCCAATTAAAGTGGACGATGCTAAGATGTATTTAGAGAGTCATTTGAATAAAGAAGCAAAGAAAGGATTCATGAGCACTCCAAAAAATCTTGTTGAAGCCAAAAAAGAAATTAAGGAGAGACTTGAAGATGAAAAGAAAGGCACTCAAGAGACATTAGCTATAGAAGTTGATGGCGAATATGCTGGATTTGTTAATATTCATGGTTTAACAAAAAATGACCGATACAAACATGCAGCAATCATAGGTTATTGTACTCATCCGAAATATCGCGGGAAAGGAATAACAACAAAAGCCGTCAAATTAGTTACTGATTACGCTTTCAAGAAATATCATCTGAAAAGAATTTCAGGAATGTGTAGAACATTTAACAAGGCATCTGCAAGAGTACTTGAAAAAGCAGGATATAAACTCGAAGGGATATTAAAGAAAAATAAATTTAAGGACGGAAAATATCTCGATGATATGCTCTGGGCGAAGGTAAGATAATGCCACAAATAACGCAATTCAAACATTTCAAGGGAGTCTTTGAAATGAGAAATAAAGGTCGAACTACTTTACTGACTAAGAATCTAGTTCCAGGAAAAATTGTTTATGGAGAATTCTTATTCTACGACACGGACGAAAATGGAAATAAGATTGAATATAGAGAATGGGTTCCTAAACGAAGTAAACTTGGCGCAGCATTAATGAAAGATGTAAGTCAGATTGGAATGAAAGAAAATGATTACATATTATATTTAGGATGTTCAACTGGAACAACAGTAAGTCATGTTTCTGATATTGTAGGATCAAATGGTCTGGTATTTGCACTTGATTTTGCTCCAAGAGTATTAAGAGATATGGTGTTTGTTGCAGAGGATAGAAAAAATATTGCTCCAATAATGGCTGACGCAAATAAACCTGAGACATACGCTCATTTAATATGCGAAGTTGATACAGTATTTATGGATATAGCACAGAAGAATCAAGCTGAAATATTTATTAAGAATTGTAAACTATTCCTAAAACCAGGTGGCTTTGGACTACTTGCACTTAAAGCTAGAAGCGTTGATGTTACACGAAATCCAAAAGATGTATTTAGAGAGATAAGAGCAAAACTTGAAAAAGAACTTGCAGTTGTTGATTATCGAGAATTAGATCCATTTGAGATGGACCATGCAATGTTCGTTGTAAAAAAGAAAGATGATTCTGTGAAAAAAGATGAGTCTATAAAGAACAACGTTGTGAAGAAGGAAGCCGGTTCAGTACAAAAGAAAGATTTTTCTAGGAACAGATAATTTTAATAATTCTTATCAAGGCTTTATCCTAAGTCTTTTTCTTTTACAGCCTCTCGCAACACCCATTATTATATCTATTGAAAAATTCCCTCTTGGAATTATTCCTTTTTCTCAACCATAATATTCAGAGTTGCTCACTTATGACTGTAAAAGCGACATTTAGGATGAAGCCTTCATCAAGAAAAATTTATAAAGGTGCATCCACATTATCGTTAGATACTATTAAATAATAACTAATAGATATTATATTAATAAAATAGGATTAAAACAATTTGTCGAGGTGTTTAATATGCGTGGTTCGAAATTATATACTATGGGTTTGTTGGCTGTGTTAATTGTAGCAGTCGCATTTATGTTGACTGTTAGTGGCTGTTCAAAAAAAGATGATATAGTACCTCCTAAAGTTGTTGAACCAGTGCATACTACGGATAATGGTACTATAAAAGAGACTCCGCCTACTCCTGCTACTCCAGTAGTTCCTCCTGCTCCAATTTGTGGTGATAATAAATTAGATGCTAATGAACAATGTGATGGTTCAGTTCCAACAGGTATGACTTGTCAAAGCAATGGTTATGACGGTGGAACTATAAGCTGTAAAAAAGATTGTACTCTAGATTTAAGTGCTTGTACAAAATTAATCTCATGTACAGATACAGACGGGGGATTAAATTATACTGTCAAAGGAACAATTACACTTAACGACAACGGAAGCATAACAACGCATATTGACTATTGTAGAGATGCTTCAGGCACATTCAAAGGATATGTCTATGAATACTATTGCGCCAATGATACTGTAGCATCAGACAATCACAAGTGTCCAAGAGGATGCAGCGATGGTAGGTGCGTGTAAGAGATTTGATTTTGCACAAATAAGCTTTTGAATTATTTTTTTAATATTTTTTAGTATTTTTTTGGTTTTTATTTCATTTATAGAGTTTTTATCTATAAAAATCCTAAACTTTTTAAAAATTAAAAGTGTAAAAAACACTTTTAAGGCTTAAAAATGTCCGCAACATTTTTAAAACACAGTTATTCTAATACATTATGATTAAGCTTTATAATACTTTAACGCGTAAAAAAGAAGAATTTACAGCTATAAAGGAAGGACATGTTGGAATGTATACTTGTGGTCCTACTGTATACTGGTACGCGCATATTGGAAACTTTAGATATTACACGTTTGTTGATATTCTTAAGAGAACTTTAATGTACAATGATTATAAAGTTAAACACGTCATGAATGTTACAGACGTTGGACACTTGACAAGCGACGGAGATACTGGCGAAGATAAAATGCTCGTTGGTGCAAGAAAGGAAGGTAAAACTCCAATCGAAATAGCAAGATTTTATGAAGCAGAATTTTTTAAGGATGCACATAAATTAAATATTCTATTACCTGATGTTACATGCAGGGCAACAGAGCATATTAAGGATATGATAAAATTAGTTCAACAATTAGAACATAATAGTCTAACGTACATCGCCAACGGTAATGTATATTATGATATAAGCAAATTCAAGCCATACGGAAAATTAGCTAGATTAAAACTTGACGACTTGAAAGCGGGTGCACGTGTAAATGTAGATGAACACAAGCGTAATCCTCATGATTTCGTATTATGGTTTACAAGAAGTAAATTTATCGACCAAGATATGCAGTGGCCAAGTCCATGGGGAACTGGATATCCGGGATGGCACTTAGAATGTTCGGCTATGAGTATGAAATATCTTGGAGACCATTTTGATATACATTGTGGTGGAGAAGATTTAATTCCAGTACATCACACTAATGAGATTGCACAATCGGAAGGCGCAACTGGTCATAGATGGGTAAATTATTGGCTTCATTCAGCATTCCTTGTTAATGAGAAAGATAAGACTAAGATGGGTAAAAGTTCAGGAGAAATAATGACGATTGCAGCTCTTGAAAGACATGGATTTAGTCCAATTGATTATAGATACTTATGTCTAAATACTAATTATAGAACTCCTCTAACATTCACAATAGAAGGTATGACTTCAGCTAAGAATTCTTTTGCAATATTAAAAGAGAAAATTTTGGAATTCAGAAAGTCTGAAAAAGAAATAGTAAATACTGGTCTTATCGATAAATATCACGCACAATTCTTAGAGGAAGTTAATGATGATTTGAATACTCCTATGGCTTTAGCTACTTTGTGGTCTGTAGTTAAAGATAAAGAATTAAATGATAGAGAGAAATATCTAATAATTGTAAATTTTGATTTAGTATTAGGACTAGGGTTAAAAGAATTACAGCACGAGGATATAATTGTTCCAGAAGAAGTCATGAGCGTTGTTCGTGAACGTGAAAGAGCTAGAAGAACTAAAGACTTCAAGAAATCAGATCAATTGCGTGACGTAATTAAGATGATGGGATTTAACGTCAATGATACTGAAGATGGTCCTAAATTGAAAAGAGCATAAATATTTTTTCTTGCATTTTTTCTAATTTTTTATATCGATTAAGAATATTCTACTTAGGAGTATTTTTGGACTATCTCATTGACCCTGTCAGCTATGTTTGAATCTTTGGATCTTATCTGTATTTCCATGCGCGTTGCAGAAGGATATTTTCCAACTGTATCTATCTTGTTAATTACTTTTTTTATCACATCAAAGCAGCCATACATCGTGAAGGTGAAAATAGCTCCATTAACCCTATACATTTCTTTGCCGTAAAGAAGTTCTATATTGTCAGATGGTATTATCGTTTGCATCTTATTACTCGCTGATATTAATGATTTTATATCTTCTTTCAAAAAAGGTTTAGCTAATACTAATTTTTTATTAAATCTATCATATACTTGTGTGAATTCTTTTCTGATTTCATCATATACTTGTTGTATTTTATATGAACTATCAATTCCATCCGTCTTACAATCCACATCTATTTTTGTATCAATATAACTCATATTCTTGGGATATTGTATGATTTTAAATAATTTATTATAATAAAGTAGTTATCTTGCTTTTTTAAGACAACTTTTATAAATACACTTTCACAAGTTTTATCGTGGTGTGTTATGAATAAGTCTTTAAGGACTGCAGTCCTATTCTCTGGCGGAAAAGATTCTGGTCTTGCATTAGCATATGCTCTAGAATATACGCAAGTCAAATGTCTTATTATTATGCAATCAACAAATGTTGAGAGTTATATGTTTCACACTCCGAATATTAATTGGGCAAAAATTCAAGCAGAAAACATTAAGCAAGCTACAGGGATTCCGTTCATAGTCCAATTAACTGCAGGAGAGAAAGAAAAAGAATTGAAGGACTTAGAATCCGCAATAAAAAAAGCTAAAACAAAATATAAAGTTCAAGCAATAGTTACAGGAGCAATCGAATCAGTATATCAAGCATCGCGTGTACAGAAAATCACAAATAATCTTAAAATGGAATGTTTTAATCCATTATGGCAAAAAGATCAAGTTGAATTGCTCGAAGAATTAATTCAAAAAAATTTTGATGTAATGATTATAGGAACTTTCGGATATGGTCTAGATAAATTTATAGGAAGAAAGATAGATGCAAAATTTATTGAGGAGATAATTGTACTTAAAGATAAACTTAAAATTAATCCAGCAGGAGAAGGCGGAGAATACGAAAGTTTTCTCTTAAATGCTCCTTATTATAAGAAACCGTTAAAGATACAAAGAAGTAAAATAGTTAAGGATAGTTCAGGTGGAATCGTAATGCATATTGAACAACTGGAATGAAATATTATTTGTGAAAAATATTGTTGGTGAATATATAGTTGAATGTGATTACTTGAATGTGAATGATTATGAATAAAAAAGAAAATATTATACAAAATTTAAAGAATTTTATAAAAACGCGAAAGATTAGTAGATTAACTATTATTATAATATGTGTAGCGGTAGTTCTTATAATAATATCTATAATATTATTCAGACTAAATTTTCTGATAGGAGAACAATTGCGTATGACGCTTACGCCAGAATATTCGGAAAGTGCTGTAGTCAGTCCTGGTAATGTCTCATTTATTGTAGATACAAAATTGTATAATAAATTTGTATGTGATGCAGTATGTAATTATACTTTAACAGATATTTCGCACAATATTTTACTCGATTCCGGGTCGTTTCATTCTAAAGCTTATAATAATAAAGAGTATTCTGTTAATATTCCTGTAACTTATCTTGGATATGGTATAAATACATATCTCTATAGACTTGAATGCACCAATATTAGAACTGCAGTTTGCCCTTCAAATAATGATTTGCTTGTACGTAAATCTTTACTTGTCGTCAATTATACTCCTTCAATTGAACAAACATCTGCAGCAGATTTTTCAATGAATAATTATGCGCGCGTTTCAGAAAATTTGATTAATTCCTCAAGAATACTTGTTAATTCTAAATATATTCTGGATAATGTAAATTTGTCGTTCGATAAAACAGATTATGTTGCTTTACATTCAGAAATTACTTCACTAAGTGATAATCTACAAAATGTTTTATCCGTATGGTCTAATGATGATTATATTTCGGCAAAATCGCTTTTAGTATCTAATAATTTGTTAGATAGATCTACGTCTATTCTTTCCCGAGCATTTGCCTACAATACTTATCTTCTGGATTCTATAAATAATCATAATTCTTTGCTTACTGAACTAAGAATAGAATATTTTTCTGAGCAAGCACTCAGAACTATCCTGTTATATAATTTGTTAAACTTGACTTCTATTTCAGATAGTGTAGCAACAAATAATTTGGTGAATATAGCGCATAATATATCCAATAATATTAATATTGAAAATTCTTTAATCACATCGTTTAATCATAACAATTATAATTATACTTCTTTTTATAGCAGTGTTTTAAAATTGCATAATTCGACGAGAACTATTAATTCCATCTTAATAGATTCAACACATAATGAATTAATAGATTCCTATCCTGCGTTATATATTTATTCTAATATCTTTTGTGCAATGGAAGATAATTCGCCTAGTAACGTTGTTAATTCCAGTAATTCTAGTTCCGGCAATTTTAGTAATTCCAGTGTTTCCGACAATTCTTACGCTTCTTACAATTCTTCGAGTGTTTCATATACATTTTGCGGACACAATTATAACACTCAAGTAATTACTATTGAAGATGCGTCTAATAGATTAAATGCTGTTTGCCAAGATTCATCACATATTGTTGATAACTTGAAAGCATATGATTTAGCTAATTATTCTTCAAACGATGATTCAAAAGATACATTACTTATGCAGTATAAACTAATTATAGATTATGAATCATTGAATGGAGAAACACCTTTAGTGTCTTCCTATAGAACTTATATTCTTAATGCTCTTTTAGATAAATATAATATTTCTAATCCTGAAATATTAATTAATTTATATCCATTCAATTCTTCCGTGAGTTCTGCTCTAAATTCTTCGCTGTTTAAATTTAACTCCACTAACTTATTGTTGCTCGATATAGAACAAATTAAAGAGCAATGCTACAATACATCTAATTCTCAAGATATTTCAACTATTCCATCCATTAACACTATAACTGCAGAATATTATTCTATACCCGTATTTAATGCGTCAAATTTGTCAAATATTGATTCGTATAATTCTGATATATTATCAGTACCAAGCTTGCCTCCTATAGTTCCACAATGTTGTATGTATGGTAAATGTCAATCTTGCGATAAAAAACCATCCAAGAATCCTCTTATTTTATTACACGGACATTCGTTTAATAAAAATACATATGCATATCAGTCTATAGAAATTTTCAACGGTTTTGAAGCAGCGTTAAGTTATGACAAATTGTATTTTCAAACAGGTTCCGTAAAGGTAGCGAATTCCACTTATAATGCTTTAGGGCATTACTATATACCTGTAGTTGTTAAACCAACATATTATTTGGAGACATATAATGATTTATTAGGATTGACTGTAAGCGAATCAAAAACTGGAAACATTGATACATATGCCTTGCGATTAAAAGAATTAATTGATTACACAAAGTATGTTACAGGCAGCGATAAAGTGGATATTGTTGCACATTCTATGGGTGGTCTAGTTGTTAGACGATATATGCAGGTATTTGGTACACAAAGCATAGGTACAGTAATACTTGTGGCCACGCCAAATCAAGGCATAACTGGCAGCACTTATACTTTATGTAAAATTTTAGGTTCATCAAATGAATGTGAAGATATGAAAAGCGATGGATTATTCATAAAAAAGCTCAATGACCTTTCAGATCAACCAGACATAAAGAATATGTATTTAGTCGTCGGCAGAGGTTGTGATACAGATGGTGTACAAGGTGATGGCGTAGTAAACGTAAATAATGCATTAATACCAAACCTTCCAAAAAGTCATATCCTTTATGTAAATGGAACATGTTCAGGAACCAATCTTTTACATAATAATTTATTGAATGTTGACGAGTATCCACAAGTGTATAAGTTTGTAAAAGAGACACTTGGGAAATAAAAATACTTTCTTTAGACTTACTCTCTTTAGATTTTTTATATTTTCTATATTTTTTTAGCAACATAATTTCCCCCAGCAGTAAGTATATTCCATCCTATTTCTATCGCGCTATAGAATGGGCGAAGATATTTTCTAGTATTTGGATTATTAAGTTTTGTTATAGCGATATATTCTGCATACAAATAAGGTATTGACGTTAAACAACATGTGGCTAAACCTAATAAATTGTTTTCTACAGATATTGGCTGATGATTTTTGAATGATAGAAGATTCCAATAAATTAGATTCACAGGTATATACATTATAGTTAATATCACCGCATTGTGTATGTCATGTCCTAATCTACTTTCCTTTACTCGTTGTTTGTATTTTTCAAATTCGCCTAATTTATCTGTCAATTTGTTTGACCAATCCATCACCTTTTCAGCAAGAAGACTGTAACCTATTGAGGCTACTCCAGTGATTACAATATCTCTCGATGATACATGTGAATTTTCTGTGAATTGCTTTGCTATAATGTCGCCTCCGATGGTGCCAACTGCTGTTGATACATATTTTGTCGTTATAGGATAATTAGTATAAGCCCAATCATAACCTTCTATAATTCTATCAACAACTTTTTTTAGGCCCGATCTTGTGCTGGATTTTGTTGAGGTATTTATTCTCTCTTCGAGTGTTTCATCTAATTCCTTGTTCGTCATATCATGTAGTATATATAATCATAAAGATAAAAGTATCTATCCTTATTTTTAACAAAATGATAATATTTATATATAAAATCTTATATAGTTAAATTATGGGCTTAGTTTTAGGTATGGATGCATTGGATTCTAAGATATTGTCCGTATTGGACCAAAATGCTAGGTTGCCCGAATCTGTTATTGGAAAAAAAGTTGGTGCGAGCAAACAAGTAATTAAATATCGTATAAAAAGATTTAAGGACAATAATATTGTAGAGAATTATTATACTATGATAGATGTTGGTAGATTAGGCTTTGATTCATATTATGTTTTTGTCCAGTTAACAGGACTTGATTCAAAACAAGAGAACGAAATTTATCAAAGTATTTTGAAGTTACCACATACGGCGTGGCTTGTTACTGGCGTCGGAAGATGGGACGCTGTAATATTATTTTGTGCACAGACAATCACCCAGTTCAATAACGAACTAGCTGAATTAAAATTATTATTTGGTCGACATTTACATGAATATACTTTTAATACTCTTGTTCAAGCTGAACATATAAGTTATAAATTTTTGAAATCACAGGCAAAGACTTCTCTAAAAACCACTTCGAAGAGTAAGACCGTGGTATTAGATAAAGTAGATGGAGAGATATTGAAAGTTTTAAATCAATCCGCAAGAATGCCTGTAACAGAAATAGCGAGTCACATAAAATATCCTTTGCATACAGTACATTATCGACTAAAACAACTTCAAAAAAATAATATTATACAAGGTTTCAGACCAAAAATCAATGTACAACAATTAGGTATGCAATGGCATCTATTACTAATTTCTTTCAATTCAGTTCCTGAAGATAGAATAAGAAAGTTTATGGTTTATTGTAAACAGCACAATAATGTTTATTACGTTACTAACACCGTCGGCAAATATAATGTGATGTTAGATGTGCATGTAAAAGATACTGAAGAGTTTAGGAGATTTTTATTTGATATAAAGAATGCTTTTCAGGATGTTATATTATTATATGAATCGGTGCTTGTGTTCGAAGAATTACTTATAACATATATTCCTCCAATAGTTATAGAGAGAAATTTATGAATATAATTAAAATACTATGAAGGGCGTGAATTAAAATGATATTAATAATAAACATATGTAAAGAAGAAATGCATACTCTAGAATTTGTTAAACCTATAGAGGATATTCTAAAAAAAGTTGAAGAACCATTTACAACAATGCATTATAGCAAGATAACAAAAAAGGATTTAGACTCGAGCCATAGAATAATAATTGCCGGAACTTCACTTAAAGACATGTCTTATTCAGAAAGTAAAAATAAATCAAAATTTAAATTTTTATTATCATACAATAAACCACTACTCGGAATTTGTGGCGGGATGCAATTGTTGTGCATGAGTTATGGATGTAAACTTACAAAATGTCAAGAGATTGGACTTAAGAGTATAAATTTTAATGCTAAATTTTTAGGGGTAGGCGGTTTAAAAGAAAAATCGCGAGAAGTATATGAATTACATAATATGGGTGTAAAAGACGATGCTACACTAAAAAAATATTTTAATGTATACGCGAAAACTGAAGTTGTTCAAGCAGTTAAACATAAACATTTCAAACATTATGGTGTATTATTTCATCCAGAAGTACGTAACAAAGATATTATACTTAATTTTTTACGTGAATAACTTGATTGAAGAAAAATTTGAAGAGAAGATAACTTAAAGGGGAATCGATGGTAAAAAAGAGGAGCATTGTGAAAAGAAATGTGATGGTTATTATTACCTTTATAATTATACTTTCATTGACTATAATTATTTCTATAGCGTCAGCCGCATCAACACATTCTACAGGTGTTAAGAATAATCTTGGTAAGGGCAGTCTTAAAGTTCATAGTGATGTTAATACAAAAATGGCTAACGACGGTTCTGTTGATGTAATTATAATGTTTGATAATACTTCAGATTCTAGTTCAACGCAAAATGTAGATATAACTAACACGAGGATTAAAACGAGAAGTAATACGCAGATTTCTTCAACTGCTAAAACTACTCGTGATTCTGTGATGTCTCATGTTAAAGGCTTTAATAAAAAACATGATTTGAATATTATCAATGGCTATTCTGGAACATTGACCAGTCAAGGACTATCGGAATTAAAACAACAGGCACAAGCTAGCGGAGTAAGTATAAGAGTGTTTGAAAATAAACCTAACTATTTGCATGAAGATTTCTCATATGGTAATTCTTTACAATCAACGCTTGCTCTAAGTACAGCTGCTGTTGGAGCGAATTATTCTTGGAACACGTTAAACATAACTGGTCGTGGAGTGATTATTGCGCTTGTTGATGGTGGAATTGATTATACGCATCCAGATTTTGGAAGTTGCACGCTTGATTCCATCCTTGCAAATAATTGTAGTAAGGTAGTAGGAGGATATAATTTTGTGGACAACAATAACGATCCTATAGATGTATACGGTCATGGAACTCATGTTGCTGGGATTATGGCGGCAAATGGTTCTACTGTAAAAGGCGTTGCTCCAGAAGCCAGAATTTTGGCTGTAAAAGTATGCGGTTCAGGTTCAAGCTGTCTTGATGACGGCGATATAATTAATGCGATGCAGTGGGCAGCAACTCAAAACGTTTCTATAATGAGTCTTTCGCTTGGACGTTACGCTTCTGATTGGGATATTGGCGGTAATAATGGTAAAGATCCTTTTTCTACAGCAGTTGATAATTTTGTAGCTCAAGGAATAGTTATTGTGGTAAGTGCTGGAAATGATGGTCCCGGAGTCTCGACCATAAATACTCCAGCAGCTGCAGAAAGAGTCATAACTGTTGGAGCAGAAAATGATTATAATACTACAACTATTTCTGATGATACTATTTGGGACGGAAGTAGCAGAGGACCGAGTGCATTTGGAAGATTGGATCCAGAATTAGTTGCTCCAGGAGTTAGTATAACTTCCACATATCTTAAAGATATATTTGGAGGATATATTTCATTGACTGGAACGAGTATGGCTGCACCTTTTGTTAGTGGAGCTGCAGCATTGTTGCTTGAACAAAATCCATCATTAACACCTTCACAAGTACGCAGTATTTTAATGCAATCTGCTGGAAATATTAATGATAAAGTTTTCAAAAAAGGCGCTGGAGTTTTGGATATAAGAAATGCTTTAACAGATAATGTTTATGCTCTCATCAATTCAACTAATCCTTATCAAGAAAATGTTGTTAATGATAGATGGGAATTTGTTGTAACACCTTACTCGACAAATTATGCAACTATCACAATAATAAATAATAATGATTATAATATTACATTACATTCTTTAGTGGAATCAATAACTAATCTTGAAACTAGCGATGTCTTAAATATTACGCAAGTAGGCATTCCATCAATTATTAATGTTAGCGGCAATTCTAATTATTCATTCGCAATAAATTTTACACTCAAAAATTTTAGTAGCAATTATGCCACGACTTATGGCGGAATAATATTCTTGAATGGAACAGGAAATAATGGTACAGCAAACCTTAGTAAAACATTAAGAATTCCTATTGTAATTACAATTCCTGTCACATCTGAGAATAGGTATATGTCAAGACAAATGACTAATGATCCTTATAGTCCTATAGACGGTACATATACTCATGAAGATGTTTATTATTATTGTTATTATGATGCTCATCCTAAAAATATTAATGTCTCTATAAATTGGAGTTTAGGAAGTGATGATTTAGATTTATATTTGTATAATTCTACTGGAAACTTGATTGCTTTAGATCATGATGGCAATACGCTTGACAAAGTCTCGACATTGCAAGCAGAAGCATTTAATTGGTTTAGAATTGATGGTTGGAGTTATACTCCGCCTATAATATTTAATATTAATATAACAGCAGATAATCATCCTCCAGTATTCCAAGGAATTTCAGCTATTGGAGGAATTCTTAATGATACTAATACAGTTTTATTCTATCGTCCGAGTAATCTCACTTTTAATGTAAGTTATTCCGATATAGATAGTGATGCTGTCGTTGTATCTATTAATGATTCCGGATACGTTTTAGTAAATCAATCTCAAAATAATTCTGAAGGGTATGTAGTATTTAGTAAACTATACTCGTCGAATTTGAGCAGAGATAGTAAAGTCTTATTGACTTTCACAGATAGTTATGGAGCGCAAACAACTCAAGTAATAACAGTTTTATTACGTTCATCAATAATTATAGACGATTATTATCCTTCTACTGCTAGTCCTGTGTATATCCGCCAAAATAATACTTTGAATTTTCACCTTGATGCACATGACGCCAATAATAATTCTTTGAACTATACGTGGCGCGTCAATAACACGATTGTGGCTTCTACACAAAATTATAGTTTTGATGCAAAAATCTATAATGCATCATCTTCCAACGTAAGTGTATTTATACAAAATAATAATTCTATAAATCAAAGCAACGAAACACTTTCATGGACTGTATTTATAGACGGAACTGCACCTGTTGTAGCTATTCAAAACCCTACACCTAGTCCAACTGTTTATACTTCATCAAGAATTAATATAAATTATACTGTATTAGATCTACCTGCCTATTCTTCATCAGGTATTGACCAGTGTTGGTATAGTATTAATGGTACAGGAATTATTGGAGGAATTAATTACACGATAAATACTCCAAACATAACTTTTGTTTCTTGTAGTAATACTTCAATATATTTAATCAATGGAAATTATACTCTTAAAATTTATTCTAATGATACTACAGGCAATGTAGGTTATTCTAATGTGACTTTTGAAGTGGCTGACGTTACTCCTCCAAATATCACTGGAGAATCTCCAGGTGGTCTAATAGCATATACTACAAGCGTAACACTGTCCGTAAATACCGACGAGAATGCAACATGTAAATATGCTTCTTCAGATATGCCATATATTTCTATGACTTCAAGTTTCTCTGATAATGTTTTGCAACATACTGCTGCTTACTCTGTAAGTTCTAATGAGATTGTTACACTTTATGTTAGATGCTCCGATATGTCAAATAATATGAACAATGATTCTATAGTAATTTATTTTACTGTAGGATCTAAACCGCCTGACGGCGGAGGCAGTGGTGGAAGTGGAGGATCAAGTGGGAATGGAGGCGGAAATAGTGGTGGAGGCTCTGGAATTGGTGGATACGATCCACATCCCGAGTCTATATCAAAAACATATGACGCACTAAGAGAAGGGATAACAAATATTACTATAAGCAAGAGCGATTTACCTGTATCTCAAGTGACTTTGAATAGTAGCATGAATTTGACTAATGTAACAATAAAAATTAGTAGAACTGATACTCCTGAAAAAAATTATACTTTAGATAAGGTGTATGCTTACATATTGTTAAGTCAAGAAAATATTCCAGAACATGCTTTAAGTAGTGCAGATATATATTTTAGCGTTGGCCAGGGATGGTTAAAAGAAAATAATTTGACTAAGGAAGAAGTAGTCCTTCTAGCATATTTCAAAATTAATGATACTTGGAATATGTTGCCCACAGAATATCTGAACGAAGATGACTATAACGTATATTATATATCTAAAAGTTCTGGTCCAGGACTGTATGCAATAGGCATCAATCGTACACAAGCTCATGGAACTCCTGTGATTGAGCCGCCTGAACCTAACAAAACTAAAAATGTTAGTGCAGTGCCACAATTGAATTATGATACAAGCAATTCTGGAAATTCTAAAGGAAGTTCAGGCTCTAGCAGCATAATTAATACTTTAGTTAATTCCGTTACAAAACAAAAAGATTTGTTGTGGATACTTTCAGCTTTAATCAGTACATTTTTAGTTGTTGTAGTTTCGCTCGTCATACTAAAGAAGGCCGCAACAAAACATTATGAGAATGAATTAATTTTAGCGACCAATCAAGAATTTAAGCAAGCCGAAAAGGTTATTACTAAAGAAGAACCTAATGTTGCTGACATTGTACGTAAAGAATTATCAAAGATGGTTGGAGATAAGATTTCAGAAGCTAAAAAACAAGATGCAAGAAGTCAAGAATTGAGGAGTAAGGATGTAAATTCTGGCATTAGAACCACTCCTGCTACGCCTATTGCTCCT
>Ga0265322_10000425_pt1 | contig 17230 bp, 16 predicted proteins | sample 41222metaG_FD_193584 | JGI IMG/M metagenome (GOLD analysis project Ga0265322, IMG submission 193584) | Rhizosphere microbial communities from Carex aquatilis grown in University of Washington, Seatle, WA, United States - 4-12-22 metaG | ecosystem: Host-associated > Plants > Roots > Rhizosphere...
TAAGAAATTGTTACGGAAACAGGCTCGTTCCGAGCGAGCGCAGCTTGTATCAGAGGAATAAGAGAATCTAATGCGGCGCGGGATTGAAGAATCATGTTACTGTCCGGGTTTGTCTGAAGGCCGACCAAAATACAGCCCATCGAATCCCGAGGCCAGTTACCAGAATGTATACGAATGGCAGACCGACCCGGAACATTATCAAGAAGAGGGAGAAGATGACTAAGACTGCCCTCAGGCCCGCAATCACATGTCAAATCTAGAGAATCCGTCATCTCAATCGGATACGTGCCCGGAGGGATTTGTACTCCTAGCCGTTCGAGTGTATACATTGGACAGAGTCCGTCAACCGTTAAAACCCCGAATATCGCAATTCCCTGTGGAGCCTTACGGGTTAAACTAAGCTTCATATATTCTCTTCTTCAAAGAATGAGCCGTTCCACAGCTTCATCTTAGGTACTTCTCTCAAATCCAAATTAGCAGCACAGCGTTCAAAGGGACAGAAGGTTATTAACCAAATCTTCTTTCCCTTTTTGTCTTTTTCTCTACGCTCTAAAGGTTCGATGGAGCGTTGACATTTCCAACAAACAGTTTGCATACATTTATTTCCATAAATGTCGAATAAGCTCCATTATAAAAGGGCTACCTACCACTAAGTATCCCATCTTCTTAATCCACTTCACGTCATTTGCCAGTCCGATCATGGCATCTTCTAACATTCGCACTCTTTTATTAAGGCTGGCCATTGGAGTCTCCTTCTTGTTTTAATACCATTTCATTGTAATCAGGATATTGAGTAGAAAGTAAATAATGTTGAGCTGCGAGGCCTTGAGAACCGCCTTCTTGCGCCGCTTTAAGTAGGGGTTGAGCATAGCGGCCAAACTTCTGAGGATTGGTGCTAAGATTATGCATGAGGTATGTAGTGACAGCATCGTTACTGGTTAAAGCCATGCCTGAAGCAGCTGTAGTTACAGCTTCTCCTGCACTTCTAGCTAACCCTGACATAGCCACGGGATTACTCACTAAAGGAGTTAGAGCTCCAAGTCCCATAAAAGGATGTCCTGAAGCAGCTAGGGCTCCTGCTGTACCAACATTAGCAATCGGGTTATTACCCTCCACCATACCTGTCAGCTTACCGACCATACCCAAGCCTTTAGCTTGACCTCCGGTAGCTTGTTCTTTCTGTAATTGAGAATTAAGACCGCTAGAGATGTCTTTTAAATCTGAATAATGGCCCATCAGCTCCTGATATTGGTCAGGAGAACTGTCCACAATAGATTTCATAGCCTCTCTTATTTGGCCATAAATATTCGCAGCAGCATCATTTCTAACGTTGCCAAATTGGTCAAAAGCTCTTTGCCCATAGGCTGATTTTAACTGCTGGAGCTTGTCAAATGTAAGTCCCGGCTGTTGGAGATTGGCTATACCCTGTCGGTACATAGTAGCTTCAGGATTTGCTTCGGCCCCATATATCTCTGAGGATTCCTGCAAATGGTTATGCAGGGCATCTACAAATTGGGACGAATCTTGTAAGGGCTGTGCTCCTCCTCCGATATCCTGAATTTGTAGCCCTACTTGTTCCAATAAATCATCGGCTTTAGCAGCTCGTTCCGGGGTAGAGCCCTCAATAAGCCCCAGTTCGTGAGCTCTAGCCCCTAGAGCTTCTAATTCGTTTTCAGGGATACCTAACATACCCGGTTTAAGATTTAAAGCTTGTACACCCTTCTTATTGGCATAGCTTTCTAAATCAGAAGCAGCACCTGCCCCGGTAGGAAGAATCTTTCCTAAAGCAGCCCCTGTTCCTGCCCCTATAGCAGCCTGTTTTAGGCCTTGTTCAGGGTTTTGAGCTAAATCAGTGTCAGATACAGCATTTGCCGCTCCTAGGGCTGCGTTTGTGGCTATAGGAGCGCTTTCTAAGGCCTCTCCAACCCCCGGAATAGCTAAGGGGGCTAAAGAACCTGTTACCGCCCCTGCTCCATAGGCTACCGGATGTGCTGTTTTGGCTGTAGAAATGTCTTTATTCTGTTCAGCCAAATTTTCTGAATAACTTTTGTCCCCTAACGCAGCGGACCCTCCAGCAATGGCTTGATTTAACAAAGGAAAGTTATTCTCTATCCCTCTACCAAAGGACTCTAGATTAGAAGGATTAAAGAGTTTTTGAGCCTGTGCTATAACTTCACTATCGCTGGCCCCGTCTGGACCAGAAATAACGTGTTGTGTGCCATCAGGACCTTGTACGGTATAATTTGCCATTTATTTCACCACTGACCATCCGCCATTACCTTGAGCTGGAGTTGAAACACCAGTTTCGTTTGAAAGAGTTTCTTCAGCTTTATTTCCGAAGATATTATCAACCAATCGTTGAAAAGGTCCTTTGGTTGCCAGCTTTTCTTGAGCTCCAAGAGTCTGACCTCTCTGAGCGGTAGCAGCGGTAAGCTGGGAGTCAAATATCTTAGCATAATCTGGGAAAGCCTGTTTCATCATAGAGGCCGAGATGCCTGAAGGGAAGGTTTTGCCTGTTAATTGGCTATAGAAAGAACGCATCCCTTGGCTATAAGCAGAACTAGGATCATTCTCCTGTTGTGCAAGATTAGCTTGTAAGTCTTGCATCCGCTGTTGGCGCTGTGTATCCATAGCTCCGATACGGGTATTAATATTTTGATTTTGTGCTTCGCGGAGAGCTCCTTGAGTATTCTGACCGCCTTTACCGAAAGAATTTGAAATGGCGTCTCCAAGACCAGCTAAACCAGAAGCAGCAAGATTTGCTCCGCTACTTTTCTGAGCAAGAAGTTTCTGTAAAAGAGCATTTCTATCATCTGCTGTAATACCTTGATAGATGCCCGGATTGGTAGATGGGATATTCTGGGCTGTTTGAAGAGTTTGACCAACAGGATTTGGCACGGTCGGAGCAGGAGGCATTTGTTGACCGGCTTGTAATTTTTGAATAAAAGCTGGATCAACGGTATCGCTCCCCGTAAGGGCTATATTAGTTTGGGATTGCGGAAATAGAAAAGGAACTCGTCCCGAACCTCCGTTTTCTGTATCAATCGGAGCTGCGGAAGGTGCGACAGCGGATTGCATAATATTAGAAGTATCAAGCACATCTCCCCCATCAGCAAATCCTGCGGTTGGATTATTTTCCATTGATTTCACAGTTTCTTTCTTAGGATTGGTTTCTCCACCAAAAGCGTAGCCTTGCGAACCGGCACTATCAGTAGAGGCGTGAGCAGAAAAATCTCCGAGGAATGATCCTTCTTTGTTCTCATCTTCAGGATTCATTTTAGGAGCTTCATGTATATCTTCTCCTGCATGTGCTTTAGCCAATAAATCTCTAAGACCAGCTAGAGTACCGATGTCGCTCATTGAATTTGTTTTTGTTTTATCCATGACTTCTCCACCTTTAGCGAAACTATTAGGAGCCTCTTGACTTGTAGCATCTATAGACGTGTCCGGTAACAATCCTTTTGCCTTCAAAATATGTTCCGGAACAGAACCGGGAGCTTCGTCACCGAATTCTTTTAAAAGATCCTTTGGATCGCCTTTTACTCCCCATATTGTCGTCTCATTTGGGGTGCCTTTCCCCATAACGCCTTTTGAGAAGACTTGAATTTTAGCGGGCATTCCTTCCATTTCGGGAGCTTTACCGCCTAGAGATATCTCTCCTGCTTCACTTCCCAGCATTTCAGGAGCAGCTCCAGCCAATTCAGGTATTGCACCTGCAAGAGAGGCAAGAGCAGCTAATGTAGCGCCGTCTGACACTGTAGCATCTTGTATTCCCGGTTCATCTTGCACCATTCCCCCATCGGCCATCTTTTTGACATGTTGAGGGAGGGCCTTAATATCAGGGGTCTTATCGGCCCATTCTTTAGCCATTTCTGGGTGCTCTGCGAACATAAACCGCTGTTGTGCTTTAGATTTGAAGGGCATTATTTTGTACCAATCCTAAGTTCTAAGCCATTGGCTTCTAGTTCTTTAATAATGTCAGCAAAAGATTTACCATTACCCATCATAGGAGGTTGACCGCCGTTCTGTTTAACTCCCTGAACGAACTGAGCCGCTTTTTGAGGGGCGTTAGGATCTTGTGCGACTGATCGGGGCAGTACAATTTCATGCGGAGAGAGTTTAGCCGGTACTGTATCATTCTGGGTAGAGTCGCCGGGTACCTTTGCTTCTCCCGGCACCTTTCCGCCCATCTTCATACAGATTTCATGGCTATGTACTTCTCCACCTTTGGCGTAACAGTGACCGGAGGGAGCAATCTCTCCCCCGTGAGCTTTCGGTTGGGCGTAGGGATCAGCGTAGGTGTCGGCAACACTATAAGGTTGGTTTAATCCGTTGATATTAGCAGCTCCGTTTCCTGTTTCTTGGGAAGGCGTTCCTGTAACTCCGGCTACTTTACCCCCATTAATGGCATTACCCATTAAGTAGTCTCCACCAAGAGTAGCACCAGCTCCGATAAGAGAACCTGTGAACTGATTCTGTTGCTGAGCCTGTTGTTCTGCCAGATTAGCTGCTTGACCATACTCATTAGCTTCTGCTCCAGCTTTACTCATCTGATCGCTAAATAGTGTCTGAGGAACTTGAGCATTGTATTGTGTCCGATAATTGGCATTCTGTGTATTTTGATTGCTGATATTCTGAGCATTCTGAAGATTGGCAGCTTGAGCACTATTAGCATTCTGGGTATTATACTGATTTGCCGCAGACTGTAGCTGTGAATTATATTGGGCAATCTGTTGAGCAGCCTGAGCTTGTGCTTCAGCAGTCTGATTAGATTGGCCTTGAAGCTGTCCACCTAATTGTCCCTGCTGTGTCATAGCCTGTAAAGCAAGTTGGGCATTGTTAGCTGCTGCATTTACAGCTCCGCTATTCGCATTAGAAGCATTTCCTTGTTCATTCAGTAATTGGCTTAGAAATTCTTGTCCACCGCCAGCAACTCCACGTTCTTGAGCATTCTCTTGAATGCCTTGACGTGCAGCCTGCATGGCCTGATTTGTGGTATTAATATTGTTAACTAGGTTGGCTTGGTTTATGGGTGTACTACCGCCAGCTGAGACTACTCCACCTAATTGCTGGAGAGCCGCTTTCTCAGCATCTGTACCTGAAGTATCCTGAGCCGTTTGAAAAGCCTGTTGATAGGCTTGAGGATTCTCAGAAATAGCTTGATACTGAGAAGGACTAAGTACACCAGCAGACACATATTTCTGAAGTTCTGGAAGTGTCAGCTGTGAAGCATTAGGAACTCCAACATTCTGGAGAGCCTGAATAGCGGCTTGAATATCGCTAGTGCCCGCAGTCGTATCCAAACCTAAAATTGATTCTAGTCCACCAGTTATATCATTGGCCATGTTATTTCACCTTTCCATTTTTGTTTAAAAACTTATCTATTAATTGACCTTGCGGAAGCTTTTGGGCTATGGGAGTTAGAGCGTTATTCGTTGTTGGAGCTAAAGGATTAATATTAGTAGGACTTGGTCCTTGTCCTTTAGATAGATTAATCGCATTGGGAAGCCATGAGGTAGGATTAAAAACACTCGCTACCGTGTTGCCCGGATGAGTAATGGCTTGCTGTAATCCGCCAAGTAAACCGCCCCCATGCTGACTTTGTGCATGTTGATAGTCTGCCTGATTCACTAAAGCAGCTGTTTCTTGATCTGCCGCTGCTTTTTCCGCTGCTGCTGTTTGCTGAGCATTTGTTAAAGCATTCTGATAACCAAACGTATTTAAGTTTGTAGGAGCTGTGCCCGCTAATGAAGCACTTAAAGGGTTAAGCGCCTCGGTCTGTACTGGAGCCTGCGATCCTAGTAATTGATTAATGGCAGCCGTTTCTTGATATTGCTGTTGGGTGGCTGTATTGGCATTGTTAAGGACTTGTGTGGGGTCTTGCTGATTTAAGAACTGGTTTAAATCAATCTGGGTAGTAGGAGAGAAAGCAGCAAAGTTATGGGCTCCCGCACCAATCTGCGAAGTTCCTGCCTGCGTTAATGATCCTTGTAATTGGTTCCATTGATCTTGAGTAATACCAAGCGAGGCGAGGTCTTGAGGAGACAGATTACCAACCGTATAGTTTTGAGCTGCTGAGGTATAAAATGGGGAATTCGTACCGCCATATCCTTGATTAGGATTGGCAGTTACGCCGCCATAAATACTTGTCAAATCACCGCGGAGCGCAGCTTCTTGGGCCTGAGCATTCGCAATATCCGTAGCCGTATTGGTGTTAATCGTATTATTTAGATTGGTTAAAGTACCATTAGAACCAGTGAAGGCATTCAGGGCATCCTGCGAGGTTTGAGCAGCAGCATTTTGTGCTCCTGCGATATTGTTTGTAACCCCTGTATTTGCTTGATTAAGATAATCAGTTAAAGATGTTAATGGAGCAGCAGCCGTCTGAGCTGTTTGTACAGCATTAGGATTTCCGGAGAAAAGGAGCGTATCTAGAGTATTAATGCCTTGGCTGGTTTGACCGGGATTGAGCTGGTTTTCTACATCTTGAATAAGAACATTGTTGCCGCCCGGAGTATTTAAAAGGTTGCCATACTGTTGCGCGGTTGCTACATTGGCCTGCTGTGTGCCATAATCAGCATATGAAGTAGGACCGCCGTAAGTATCATTCAGTTGGCCTTGAAAAGCGTTTAATTGATTTTGATCTGCGGCAGCTCCAGTAGGATTAGAGGCTACCTGCTGAATTAACTGTGTATTTTCTGGGGTATATCCGGCATTAATAGATTGGTTTGCATTATTAACAGACGTATCAATACCCTGCTGCGTAGTATTGTATTGGTTTGTGAGATTCCCGGCTACTTGTGTTCCTAACTGATTTCCGCCGGATTGATTGGCATTCAAATAGGCACTAACGTCCGTATATCCCTGACCTGCTTGAGGAGCAACATTTTGTTGAACAGGACTTGTGGGTTGTTGACCAGAAGCAGAGCCGGAAGCTCCTGCTCCTGTCTGAGCATTGCCCGCAGACGATGTTCCGCCCGTTGTAGGGAAGTTATTGGGAGAATTTGGATCGTTAGCGTTTTGGTTTTGTAAGGTGGCCATTAAAATACCCTGAAAGTGATTGAATACGTATGATTAGCCGTTAAGCCGTAAATGGCCCTTACTTCAATTGAGCCATTTTGAAGACCGGGGGCCATTTCTGCCCAAACAGCATTACCTACAATAGATCCTGACAAATCAAGACAATTAAGAATCTGAACACAAACTGGTTGATAGCCTGACGGCAACGTAACTGCAAAAGTGATAGTATCGGTAGCCGGGTTGCCTGTAGATGTAATCTGAAGAGTCTTTATATTGTCAATCAGATTTTCTTGAAATGTAATACCCTTAGCAAAGGCTGTTTTCAAGAAATCAATCAATAGATTCACCTGATATACAATAGGAGCTGTTGATTTAGGAGGATTGGGTCCTAAGTCTTCATTCTGAATACGTGTAAATACAGGTTGATACATTACCGAGTCCTTGAAGAAACAAAGACGTAGAATAAGTTAATACCTGTCAAAGAGATATTAGATAGAGCTTCTGAATGGTTAATAGAAGGGGTAAGCCAATGGCATCTAGCTTTAGGCCGAGGAACAAGAGTCCTAACAACCTGAGCAATAGTGGCTTCCCCACCAAAAGGCTCATTACCAAATGGCACACTACCAAAACCGGAAGCAGAACCTAAAGGCGTTATTGTCGTAATCTCCGTATTTGGATCAAAATCAGAAGCAAATCCGAAATTGAGCGTTGTGAAAGAGGAATTCTTAAAGAAAGCCTGAAAGTCTTGGAAATGCTTTACCCAAGCGAAGTTTCCGCCAATAGGATTATATTCTAAACCTACGGGAATGGGTTGATAAACAGTCGCTACGCGGTTCTGCCAATTAATGAAGTCTGTGACCGTAATGGTCAAAGCATCTACAACATTTGTAACAATAGACTGTCCTATGAAATTGCCCAGAGAATCTGTTTGGTATAAGGTATCCCCAATAGCAACATTGGCTGTAGAAGCTAGAAAGACAGTCAGACCGCTATGTCCTGTCACTGTAACTGTGTACTCAAAATCAGCAAAGTCAAATAGAGTCCAATTTTTTCGCTCTCTCACTACTTGGCCATTTGCATAACACATATATAAATGGTCATCCGGAGGCAAGGAAACGATACCGGCTGTTACACTAATCGGCCAATTAGTCCAGCATTGAGTTAAGAAATTGTATACCCAATTCTGTGTGGCATTCGTATCAACCGTATTACTATTAGTCCATAAATTATAATGCCGGTCTGATTCGTAGCTTACGCCAAATGTAGAAGAAGCATAGTTGGGATATAAAGAAGAAGATAGGGTAATTAAATCTCTTTCTATGGCTCGCGATTCTATTACGCTGCCTGAATCACTCACCGCAACAACCCCTTGGTTGGTCATAGCCCAAATCTGATTGTTAAGGGTCACTAAAGAATCCTGAGCTGTTAAAATAACAGTACTATCAAATAAGGAAACGGTGAAATTGGTAATATCGGTGCCGAGAATACGATAAACACCGTCTTCTTTAAAAACGAATACACTATCACGCAGAGCTTTAATACGAATAATGGCTTTATCTGATGTACCAACAGGAATATAGTTTAAAAGAGGTACGGCTTCGGGTATTTGCACCTTAGAAACATACACATAATGGGTATTTACATTGTTACTGGAACTATAGGTTGTACCTGTTGCGGGAATCTGAGGCGAATAATCTGTACCATCACTCGCAGTAATGGCAAAGGGGCCACCTCCAATTCCTCGTTCTACCAGTGTAATCTGTCCCGGTAGAGACGTATATCCTGAAGTGTAAATAGCCCAATAATAGGTATTGGCACTGTAGAAATTGATGACATGTACGAGTGAACGCGCAGTATTGTCTATATTTTGACCAGTAGTACCGGATGTGAAAGTTTGAAATTGACCTATAGCGGCGTTCTCAGTTGATTGAGCTGTATAAACAACCCCTCCAATGGTTATTGTAGAGCCATTAGCAGGTACATGTATCATGTTTATGACAGCCGTTTGCCGAGTTGTGGTATTGGCATACAGCATATTGCCCTGATAGAAGGTTATATCTTTAGCCAAAGGGGGCTGGTAATTAGCCCCTGCAATCGTTTGTTGGGAGGGATTTGTATACAAAACCTGCCCTAACAATACATCTGGGGTTGCATCTGTATAGGTAATGAACTTATTTGATATATCAGTAGAGGTTAGAATCTTTTGAACAACCAAATACATTTCATCGCCGGGATCTTGAGCTACACTAGCAATATCGGCTGTTTGACGGGTACGATAAATCTGATAGAAATAACCTGTAGGAAGATTGGGTGGAATATACCAAGTAAGAGTAACGGTACTGGCACTTCCCCCTCCCGGATTAGAAATAACGAGACGCTGTGCTGGAGCTGAGATATGGAGGTTATTATTGGTATCCGTATACCCCAATACCATACGGTATCCTACAGTTTCACCGGGAGCAAACCAAGCTCCTGCTGATGTATTCAGAGTCGCTTTAGAATCTAAAGGAAATTCGACACCTGCGTAATAAAAAGAAGACGTAGGAGCCGTTAAACCAATAACGCCAGTAGATGTGGAAAAATACATATTACCAGAGGCTTCAGCACTTTTAATACGGTAGGTGCCGTTCGGGGCATCATATGTACCAGAGAGAGATGTCCATGCTCCTGAACCAGCGTCATACCAGAATTGATTATTAGTATCCCAACCCATGAGGGTGGTATTGAAATTATACATGGCCTGAAAAGGATACGTAAGAGGGTTGCCATACTGCATAAAACCCCGGCGTGTATCAAAGGTGTCATCTCTATCAATAACCCCATTTTGGGCTAAAGAGAGTGACCCTTCGGGAACAGAGCCGAGGTTATTAGGGAATGTATAAAGTCCCTTGCATTTAAGAGTGAGAACTTGCAAATTAGTTTACCAGTAATTCCCGGAACCCCAACCCCAAAACTGACCGTTATCAAACAAACCACCTCTATTAACAACGGTTTGGACATTTCCCATATCGCGGGGCTGCATTAACTTCAATAAATCTTCTTTCATCATGGCCGCTTTTTTAACCCCTTCGTCATAAGGACCGGTATCAGCCATGCCAGCCATAGCCAAGTTCGCCACACACTGAGCTAGATAAGGAAAAGCTTGATAAGGAATTTGAGGAATAGGCGCTGTATTTTGTATACTGATCCAATCGCCAATGGCTAAGTTAGAAGGTAAAGTGGTAGAAAAGGTTATGACATTCGTACTAAAATTTAAGTTAGAAACAGCCGCATCATCTATTTTAGGCTGAAACTGAGGCTGGCCATTCATAATATCGTATAGCAGGGCTGTAGTCCAGTCTGTAGGAATGGCACTTACTGTGATAGATTGACCGGCAATATTAGTAATCTGCGCAGCTTCATCAGTTGAACAGAGCTGTGAAGGTTGTCTTTCTATTCTAAATCTAACAGTGTTTACAGGATTTGTTACAACAGAATTAGGGAACATAACGATATGATCCCCTTCCATGTAGAACCCGTATAGGGTAGATGTAGAATAGGGACTTAACCAGTTATAAGAACTGGCTGTGTTTTCAGGGCGGAGAAGCGGATAATCAATTTCATTACCATTGTTATCCATCAACGTTACTAAGCGTAAGCCATTTGTAATACCCCGTATCGGGATAGTATAATTGGTCTGGTTCTGGACAAGAGGCACATCAATCTTCATTACCCAATATTCCTGTTGGGTAGAATGCACCAAAGGAATAAGAGTACTAGACAGTTCATCTCCCATGAAGTCAATCAAATCTTCAGGTCTGTATAAGTTCTGAGCATCAGGAAGCGTTATACGCCGTTTTACATTGGCAATAAGCGCTGTAGTAGTATAATCAACACCGGGCATTTAAATGCTCCTTTACTTATCCATTCCTTTCATCATTTCGTCTAATTCTTCGTCTGACATACCATCTTCATCAGGAATACCAGTCGAAGTTCCTTCGCCTTCCGCGCCATGGTCTGTCACATCCGCACCCGCTTCAACAGAAGCATGAGCTTCAGTATCAGGAATGTCAGAGGCTGCGGGAAGATCGCCTTGATCGTGATTGGGCATAGGAATGGCATTAGAATCTGGAAACATCTTATCTGCCATTCGGCTGTGCATTTTATCAATTAATTCAGTAAGTAAAGCCTGTCTAAGTGCGTCATCATGCATATCCATCTTAATCTCCTTACGCCTTTATAATATACGTCAAGCCTAAAGAGGCTTGCACTAAACTCATTGCATTGCCCCCGCCAGCATTAGTAATCGTTGTTGCCACTGTAATCCCTGTTGTAGCTGTTGCTGTATTGACATTCGTATTCTGGAAAGTCAATGAAGGGCCCGTAGGACTTATTCCAACACCACTCCCTGCTCCCGCTAAGTTCACTCTTTCTAAGTGTAAATGTCCCGGATCTGTCACTACACTATTGGCTGTACCTATAGAAACAGGTAGTTCTGATTGAGCAATGGCATGAGTATTAGAACCTGCTGTTGCACCTAACGCTGCCACTGAACCCGCGCCGATAGCAACCCGGTCAGTCATAAACGGAACATTGAAATTACTTCCGCTACCGCCGAATGTATAGCCAATAACGGCGAATAGATTAGGTTGGGAAGCTGTAGAATAACTAGAACCATCACAAAGGAGCCAACCAGAGGGGGCGACTGAACCGCCATACATACTGATGAGTCCAGAAGGCGTAAAGGTGGAGAGTTGACCGAAAGCAGCCGCATCTGTACTAGCTGTGCCATTCGCTAGAGCAGTAATCTTATTACCGCCCATATTAATAGCCCCTGACATCGTACCACCAGTCTTAGGAAGGGCATTATTAGCTACAGTAGCATTAGAGGTGAGTTGAGTCTGAATAGACGAGGTAACTCCGCTAACATACCCCAGTTCTGTAGAAGTCACACCAGAAGCTATGGGAAGGCCGTTAGAATCGCTTTCTAGGGCCATATTAGCTGTAATAAGAGTTAAACCACTAATAGCATTGGAAGACGTTGCGTAGTACCCTAATTGGTACTGAGTACCAGCATTAACTGTACCACCGGCAGCTAACACATTGCCATTAAATACGAGCTGATCTGAACTATTAACGGAAAGAGCTAAATCCCCTGAATTGGCATTATTCCGCCAATCAATAGAATCTCCATGGGCTAAACGAAGAAACCCGATAGAAGCTGTGTTTCCAGAAGCACTTTTAATAAGATTAGCGGCATTTGATCCGCCAGTTTGGAGCATACCGTTCGTAACGGCTGTAGACCAACCATCTAGAACAGGACCCCAGTTCACATCTAAAGGACTGGGATAGTTAAAGGTTACGCCGTTAATTGTAAGGGGTATTGACATAAATCAGCTCCTAGAAATCTGGGCGGTTTTGTATATCGGATGACCGCAAACCTGATAACTTAATATCCGACGTAAACAGTAACTGAAGGTAAACTACCAATTGTAACTACGGCCCGACCAGAATAAGCTCCACCTGAGATAGAATGAAAATATTTGCCGATTTCCTCAAATGACTGAGGGCTGAATCCCGGAACCAATTTCATTTTAGCTGCGACAGTGGCATCATTGCTAGGGACAGTAAGAGTGATTGTGATTGTAGAAGCCATTTTATTCTCCTTGGAATAAGGATAGGTCGGGCTAGAGGTCTAAGCCCCTAGCCCGGAGCCTACCCAGTTGTTTAGCTATTAACGATACCGTACACCTTAACAAGCTTCGCCACAAACGGCGTGAAGAACGCCTGAGAAGAGAACAGCCGGAACTCATAGCCCATACGATCAGGCACATGGAGGAATCCGTTATCGCCGCCGGGGAGTTTGAAACCAATGTCCGCTGCGCCAATACGATTCACGCCTTTCTTAGGCATGATGAAACATTCGCCCTCTTTGCAGAGGTTGTAGGCCACAACGTCCATCTTTCCACCTGCGTACAGATACTTAATGCTTTCAACGCCCAGTTCGCCTTCCGTGCTGTCTTCAACGAAACGTCGAAGCGCGGCCAAGTCGGTGTTCAAGGTAGCCCAAGTAGCGGGGTTAACAATAACGTTAACATCGCCATCGAGTCCTTTCTGCACAGCCTGTTGAATGGCTGACTGGAGTTTGCCCATGGTCAGATTCGCTGCTCCCGCATTGTAGGTGTTTGCACTCCACAAAGCATAGGAAGCCGCGCTGATGTTCCAGAGCGTACCGGTGTTCAACATAACTGCATCCAAACCGCTCATTTCGTTACCGAAAGAGCCGGTGAATACGATGAAGGCATCCGCATTCGCAGCAACGTAGGTCGTAACCGCTGTCGCATCCGTCGAGTTGCCGGTCAGAACCAGCGTATAGGTCGAGGGATTAACAGACGTAACAACAAACGGAGCATTGGTATTGATCTTGGTCGATCCATGATAAATATCAACCTGCGCGTTTTCGGAACCAACCCAGATACCAGTGGCCCATTGAGCAGGAGAAATAACGAGGGTTAGAACACCAGCCACGTTAGAAGCTCCGCCCATAGGAATGCCAGCAATACCGGTAGGTGAAGAACCATAAAGCAACGAAATTTCGAGACGTTTCGTGATACTTTCCAGCAAGTCTTCGACAACGAGCTCGGACGCATCTTTGAACGCCACTTTGTCTCCACCTTCGGCGCGAGCAAACGCGTCATAACCAATCTGAGCGCGAAGAAGAAGAACGCTGGACATAACTTTCGCATCGAGCAAGGTCAACGGAATGGGGGTGCTGAGAGTAACCAAAGCTCCGGCATTGTTGTCGCTCTGCGAATACGTCACGCCATGTTCATGGGTGAGTTTGACAGCTTCAACGAATTCGTTACCGATCTTCGCTTTCGGCTTGTACGGGATCATCTTCATCATTTTCGCTGTATCCGGAATGAGGTTGTGAAGATCGCCGTATACTTCTTTAAAGTTTCCCTGTAATACAGAGAATGTATCAGCTGAATTAGCCATTTTAATGTATCTCCTTAAGATTATTTTGTACTATCTAATCCCAAGATATCCGTATGGAGTCTTAACGCCTTTGATATCTAGTTTCAGAGTCTAGGGCGGGGTAATGCTATTTAATTTTATCTAACGTTTCGCTTTTAAATTCGCTCCACGTTTTATAGGCCTTTTTAGGGGCTTCTTTTGACTCTGGCTTACGACTTATACTGTTGCCCGTAGGTTGAACAGTAGAGCGTTTGGCCTTGAGTTGCGTCAAATCATATTTACGTATCTTTTTTGCTACATCTTCACCAAGCCACTTCACAATGGCTTCGCCTTCCATCTTGGAGGCCATACCTTGAAGCCATTTCTGTGTTTTGGCATAGGTTGCTGGCAAAGCTTCTTTCGCATTCAAAGGCTTCTTAGCCTTATCCTGCACCATCATATTTTGAGCTACTGCAATAATCAAATCTTCATCAATCGGAAGACCCATTGTTGAAGAAGCATCTTTAACAGCTTCAATAATCTCACTATGGATGCGCTGACGTGCGGCATCTATCTGCGCTTGCTGTTGTTTCTTTGCTTCTGCTGCCTTTTGCTGTTCAGCCCATTGCTTATATTGTTCATTTTCAGCTTTAAGCTTTTCTGCTTCCAGCACTTTTGGATCTTTCATGCTGTCTTCAGCTTTGCGAGCTAAATACTGAGTGGCAATATCATCAAAGTTATACCCCATCGCTTTCATCAACTTGATCGGGTCTTGACGTCCTAATTCCTGTAATTTCTTATATTCGTTTAAAACTTTTTCAGCTTCACTACGTTTCTTATCACTTAATTGACGAAGCTGGTAAGCTTCTAAGATTTCTTTCCGTGTTTTCTTTTCGACTTTCCCGTCAATTTGGACTTCAAACAATTCTTCTGCCGGTTTAGCTGCTGGAGCACCAGTTTGAGCGACTGGGGCTTTTGGATCAGCTGGCTTAGCAACTGGAGCAGCGGCAGGAGCAGCAGATGGTACAGGTGTAGGTGCGGGTGTTGAGTTTGCATCGGGCATTTAAGTCTCCTTTGAGGGTCTGTTTAGATACCTCATTACTACGATTTAGATAACTTCTTCAATAATCATGTAGGCAATGTTGTTAGGGAAGTACACAGGAACAGCCCCGCCTGTAACTCGGATATACACTTGGTAATTATGAGAGGCTGTATCACCGGGGGCGAATAGAAAAGAGAAAGACATCTGTGCAACGCCCGTACTAACTACATTGCTTGGAGCTTCAATAATAGACATTTCATTTGGGGAAGCTATATCAACACTATTATCCTGATAGATAGTAAAATAGGCATCATTAGAAGCATTAGCATACATCATATTACCAGACACCGTAATCTTGAGCTTATGGGAAGCATTAGCCATAGCGAAGTTCATAGAAATACCTGTTGCATCGTAGTTCGTTGATGTGGTACTAAAGGCCGTTGTTGCTGTGAATTGGGTTGTAGGAGTAAAGGAACCCCCACCTCCGCCCGTTGAGGCAATAGTAATGGTATTGCCTGAAGGCGTTAAAGTGATATTGGAACCGGCAGCCAGAGTTACAGCGCCAGTTAGGGTATTTAGAGAAGAAACTCCAGCTCCCGCGACCGGATAAAAATTAGCTCCATTAAAATACTGGATTTGAGTATTAAGCAAATCATAACGAAGAATATAGGAACTTAAATCTGAATCACTCATTTAAAATCTCCTTGTTATAGTCCAACACCTAACAAAAGTAATTCTTTACGGACTACGCCTGTTGTAACTGCTTTAAAAGTGTAAACGATCAATCCTGCGGCAGCTCCTGTAGTGTTTCCTGATACGCTGGCTGTTACTCCACTTTGTATAGAACTATAAATCTGATACTCGCTGAAAGAAGCAACGCCTTGACTAGCAGGTGCCGCTTGGGCAGCGGTAAAACCTGTTCCTGCTGTCCAAGATCCTGAAGCGGATTCGGCTGAAGCTATGGCATAAGCTAGTTCATTATTTTGAACTGTAGAATAAGTTCCGCTTGTTACAGAAGTCCCTCCCGTGCCCGTAGCCGTACTATCAAAGGGGGTGGAGGATGTTTGAATACCAGAAAATTGATCTGCCCAGATTTGTGCAAACCCTGCCGTACTGCTGTAGTTTACAGTAATGACATCAGAAGCATTGCCGGTAACATTGTAGGCATAAGCACTTTGGATCAGGGTGTTTGTTCCAAGGTTTAGTTTTGAGCCTACTGTCCATGTATTACCTGCTGTATCACTAACTGAAGAAATAGTTACTGAACTGCTTTGCGTACATCTCAGATTAACAATAACAAAGTTTCCGGTCGTAACATTTAATGTACATGTAATAGGAGACGTAGGTGATGCTATCAACGCTCCGCTATTTGCTCCGTTGACGTAAACTATAGCCATTATGCGTAGAACACGTTATACGTGACTGACGAAGTTGGTGCTGTTCCGTTCGAGTATCCGGTTGTCGCAGCAATCATAATACCCGTAGCGAAAGCAATTCCTTGAGTATTGAATACATTGGCAGAACTACCTCCCGGTATTGCTAATGAAAATAAAGGGGTCGTTGTACCAACAGTTGCAGATGTGGCATTAAAAAATTGAAAGAAAGTAGTAGCGGCTGCATTCTCTGTATTATCTAAGAACCAACCATATACTTGTCCAGCACTTGCTTTAACAGAAACAGCGGTATTGGTTAAACCACTACCTGATTTAGTAGAAAACCCTCCGGTTGTCGCGGTAGTGATAGTGCCTGACGTTGTAAATGTCCCAGTACCGGCATTGGCTGTAACTGTACCAGACACGGGTTGTGTAGCAGGAAAATTCGATACTGCAACGTTCAAATTTGATCCTGTGGGTTGTACAACTGTCACATTGCCAGTGACGGCAGTAGTAGATCCTGTATCTGTGATTACATGTCCGATTACCGCAGAACTTGCATCATTTACAACGTGTAGATTCGTTCCGGTGGGTTGAACAACCGTCACATTGCCCGTAACTGCTGTAGTAGAACCGGTATCTGCAATCACATGACCAATTACATTAGTACCGGCAGGTAAGGCATTTGTAATACTGGTAAGTGTGCCGGAATCTAGAACAGTATGAAGATTTGTCCCAGTTGCTTGAGTAACTGTTAATGTTCCTGAAACAGGTTGGGTTGCTTGAAAGAAAGTACCCGTAACTGCTACTGATCCGGTAATGGTAGTCGAAGTTAAAGAGACAGGTTGAGTTGTCGTTC